>Ga0082212_10000025_pt1 | contig 209819 bp, 292 predicted proteins | sample TergutNt197P3_FD_71548 | JGI IMG/M metagenome (GOLD analysis project Ga0082212, IMG submission 71548) | Neocapritermes taracua P3 segment gut microbial communities from Petit-Saut dam, French Guiana - Nt197 P3 | ecosystem: Host-associated > Arthropoda: Insects > Digestive system > Gut ... | reverse complement strand
ATCTGCTTAATGCCGCATTTGAAGTTGCAATTGATAACGACCTTTGTGACCGTAACCCTGTGAGGCGTGCCGAAGTCCCCAAAAAACTTCAGCCCGAAAAGGAAGCCTATACCGAACGGGAAGTGAACGCAATGGCAAATTTCGCCAAACAAGATGCGTTATTCGGCGTTGCAATGTACATTATGCTCAATACCGGTGTCCGCAGTCAAGAAATTCGGGCATTGCGGGTTGAGCAAATCGACCTATCGAGCGGAGTAGTGACAATCGACCACGCCGTAAAACGTACTGGAGAAATCGGTCTGCCCAAAAATGATAAAACCCGCTATATTCCCTTAGATAAAGAATCTCTCGAGTTTTTACGGGAGAAGTTAGAAGGGAAGAGCGGTTATATCATCGGCGGTAGTCACTACGTCAGCCGCGAAGGGTTCAGAAGCAGACACTTGTGGTTTTTCAATCGCCTCAACAAGCACCTGCAAGAACAAGGCGAACCGCCCATCAAGATGAAGAGTCCGCACTCAACCCGTCACACTTTTGGTACTTTATGCCAAAAACGAGGAATGCCCATAGCAATCGTTTCGGCTTTGATGGGTCACTGCAGCACCGATGTCACGGATAAGTACACACACTTGTCCGATATTGCGACTCTCAGCGAGGCGGTCGAGAAATACAGTTTTCAAAGTTACTGGCACACTTCTGGCACACCTAACTAAAATGGCACCGGACATTGACTAAAAATGAGCATAGAGAAAGTCGCTCAAACCTACTGTTCAAGCGACTTTCGCGCTTATTGGGCTATCAGGATTTGAACCTGAGAATGCCAGAGTCAAAGTCTGAAAATGGATGCCATAAAACCCCGCAAATCCGCTGTTTATGCGGATTAATATTTATACAAACTCGTACAAAATCATACTGTTGGCGGAATGTTAGGCGGAGTAAAAATAATATTTAAAACTCTATAGGTATTAACTTATAGAGTTTTTATTATGGATGAAATTAGTGTCTGGAGGTTAATTGTATGGCAGTATTCCGTGTGGAAAAATCGAAGAATTATACCGTTATGTCAAATAATCATTTGCGTGACAAGCTGTTAACTTTAAAGGCTAAAGGGTTAATGTCGCTTATGCTTTCTCTCCCTGATGAGTGGGACTACACCACTCGGGGATTAGCAGCGATATGCAAAGAGAGTAAGGACACCATAAGCAAAATTGTCAACGAGCTTGTTTTGGAAGGCTATATAGTTCGAGAACAGGAACGCAACTCAGGCGGTCGGTTAGGGAAAATAACTTATACAATCTACGAAGAACCTCAAAAAAGCAAGAAAACAAGCGGTGTTTCACCGTGTCCTAAGAAACCAGACACGGTAACACCGTGTCCGGAGAAACCGTGTCCTGTTTTGCCGTGTCCGGATAAACCGTGTCCGGAGAACTCGCCACAAATAATTACTATAGAATCAAATACTAATCGTATTAAATATCCATCAAATCAATCAGCCGAGCCGAAGGCAAATTTGATTGATACGGATATGATTGAACGCTACCGCAGAATAATCCATGAAAATATTGATTACGACATAACCATTTTGAATGAGCCGAAAGAAAAGGAGTATATCGACGAGATTGTTGAAGTTATGCTTGAGTGTATGGTTGCGAATGGCTCTATAAAAATCGGCGGTTATGAATTTAGCAGTGAGGTTGTTAAAAGCCGTATGCTCAAGATTGATTCCAGTCATATCGAGTACATTCTTCACGCTCTAAGCAAAAACACCACCAAAATCAGGAATATGAAAGCATATCTGAGAACCACGATTTACAATGCTCCGACTACGTTGAACAGTTTCTACCGAGCAGAGGTAAACCACGATTTCTCTGAACAATAAACGCATTTACTAAGATATACGAAAGGAGATTAGCTATGTCAGAAAAACAAAATTGGGATAATGGTGATTTTTACGCCGACTTTGCTTCTGAGTATTACGATGTATCGCTCGACAGTGTGACGGCTGAACAACGTAGATGGAGCAAGGAGATTGTTACAATAATCGCTTATAACGGGAGTCTCGCATTTATGAGAACTGGCAAGGGTAAAGCCCTTGAAGCTTTTAAGAGGACTTGCGACAAATACCCTGCTTGTCCATCTGCTTTCAAGGAACGTGTGCGGTCATATTTAACACCAATTCAAGGAGGTAACGCCATGAACAAGGATTTTCTATTGGCGAAATTCGATTTTCTCCCGAACACCGACAACAATAACAGCTACATTCTTCACTGCCCGAAAGGTAACTTGATTTTGTGGGTTGACAAAGGCGGATTAATTCACGCCTCGGAAGTTGAAGAATACAAACAGGCAGATAAAGCGGGAGAGGTATTCCACGGAAAACCGAGGTTCTCAGTGAAATGTCCTGTTTGCAACAATCAAGACTGCGATGAATTATTATACCGTCCAAACAGCGAGGAATACGCCAAAATTCTCGGAGGTGGAGGGTTGGTTTACGGCTGTAACAACTGTATTAACGAAAGGTCGGATAATAAGATTAACGACATTTACGATATGCTCATCAACTCTTGTCCTGAGTGCGGGAATAGCTACGAAACTCTTTACAGAACCGAATTAGGTCGCTGTGTTGGTTGTGACAAATGCGTTAGGAAATTTCAACCTGACCCCATGTGGCTTGGGGCTTATGTCGATGTGAACAGTGACTACGAACCTAACTACAGGAAAGAAAGATTAGAATATCTTAGAAAGAAGGCAAACAATGATTCAAATTAAGATTATTTTTGCCGACGATATAATTATTAATCAGGAGGTAAACAATGAAAGTAGGCGATAGAGTAGCGATTATGTTGGATGACTGTATCAATTACCCCGAGAAAGTTATTTTCGGTACAGTTGTCGAGGAATGTGTTCATCATAGTTACAATCCCCACAATGGCGACCCTACGACAGATGAGTATGTCAAGGTTCTCGGTGACGATGGAAATAAGTACAAAAACGGCGGTGGTGGTTATCCTCACGATAGGTTTTTAACCGCAGACCAGTGGAAAAAAGACCTTCACGAAAAAATACATGAATTATCGTTGCGTATGAGCAAATTGACTGCGAGTTTTATGTTTGACGGAATACCTGAGAAAGGCACGTATGGTGAATACAAATGATTCAAATTAAGATTATTCTCGCAGATGACACCGTTATTGAGAAAGAAATCCCTTATGAAGATTTCTATGATAACCGAAGTTACGGTTCGGTTCAAATTGACGACTTTGCTATTCAGCTTATCCCCTTCACATTATATCGTCAAGTTGACAACGTCATCTGCGGAGAGGTGGTTACGGATTTCAAAGAGTTCTCTATTCGACGTGTAAACCGCTAAACTTATTTCATAACAAGGAATTGGAGAAATAATATGATAAAGATTAAGAGTTCTACTGGCGTTTCAGGGGTTGCGACAAAGACCTCAGCGACAAAGAACAGTCGTGGTCGGTACTCGCCCCATTATCGTAGAGAGGTACCACCCAACCACCCTATGGAACGGTGGCTTGGGGTTGTTCGCAGTGTCAGTGGAAACGGCGATATTATACATCTTGATACCATTGACCCGACTGCCGATTTCTTTAGCATCTTTATTGCAGACGTAGGAATGATAAATTGTGAACTTGGTGAAGACCACGTTTTGAGGTGTAAATGGGCGGATGATACTGCTGAGTCTTACGGCACTTTTACCTATCCCAACCAACTGTTTGAATCTCTTGCAGATTATAGACGCAGACTTACCGAGTCTCGGGATGCTGCGGAAGCAGACGATGACGATTAATAACGCTTATTTTTACCGCCATGTAAATATAAGGTTTGCCCGAGAGAATTTCAAATTCTCTTGGGTATAACTATGCAATAAAACTGTACCACATATAGCATTATTCTTTTTAGAGAGCGAGGGAGAGACCTGAGCCAGTGAGATAGGAGAATGAAATGACTATTACTAATAAGATTAAAGCTTGGTACACCGAGACTTTCAAAGACGACGAAGTCGGGGCAACCTTAAACGAAGACTCTTCTTTTATCGGTCTCGTTCAATGTCTGGAATGTGGCAACGATGTTTACGATTTCCTCGGCGGTGATGCGGATTCGATAACCAGAGAGCGTGTTTTCGAGAAGTGTGCAGAAATCTACAGAGTCGATTACGATGTAATTTACAAACAATGGTTGGCGAATACTAAATAATTCGCATTGTTTCTACGGACGAGTAAGTTAATAGGTTTTGTGGAGCGGGGAAACCGCAGAAAGTGAGGTCATCATGACTAAGTTGGAGAAAGCTAATCTTAACGAAATGCACTACGAGAATCCTGTCAGCCCGACAATTGTTGATACATTTAAGAAACTCTGGGAAATCGGTGACACTGTGAAGGATACTGACAAGCCGATAGGTCACATCTGCGGTTATCAAACTATGTTTATGGCGATTATGCTTAATCCTTACGTCCAAGCTCACGATAAGACTCTGGCAATAACGATTTTCGAGAAATGGGCTTACAACGAAGGAAGACGAGACGAACGTCGGGATACAGGCGGGGCGTTAAAGACAAGTTGGTACGAAGGAGACGTTTCATAGTATACCACAAGTAGCATTACTTTAAGTACAAGGGGACGAGAGTCAGAAACCGAGAGAGGGAGGTTATTATGAGAGATTCAGCTATTTTGAATAAAGCAATCGCAGTGCTTGTGCAAGACACAGTAGATACAATGGTAGCAATGGATTTAGAAATCGGAGACCGCAACGAAGATGATTGTTTCTCAAACTTTTCGGAGTATTGTGAGTATATTTGGGACGGCGATAGCAAGGCGAAGAAGGAAGACCTGCTTTATGTCTTAGAACACGACAAGGAATTGAACGCTATGTTAGAGCAAGGAATCACCGATGACGGCGAACTAATCCTCGAAGACGGCACAGTAGTAAAGTACAGACAATTATCTAACTTATTGAATAAAGCCGCAAACGAGCAGATTTTCAAATCTTGATAGGAGGGTGTGACCATGACTAAGAAATTTGAAATTAATTACAACGACATCACTCACGTTACGGCACACGGTTCTACTGCTCAGACCAACTTAAACTGCGAAATCGGGGATTCAGCATCACTTACTTGTAAACTCCCTGTGGCTGGCAGAGATATGGGACGTACCCGAGTCACGGTCAAGAAGAACGATAATGGACGTCTTGAAGCATACTTCGGTTATTCTCTCGGTGCAATTGAATCTTCTCGGGTTGTCCACGAGAATGTCGGCGAAAGAGAATACTACAGCGTTGAAGAAATTACAGTCGATTTCATGATTTTCACAATCTTGACAAGCGATAAGTTCAAGAAGATAGCCGACAAAGTTACTGCGGAATTGTCTTAATAGAGATACGGAGGTTTGATTATGAATAAATTCACTGTTTCACTCGAAAGACTTGACTCATTGCTTGATAACCCGAAACACCTTACTGTGTTCGATGCCAAGAAAGACACTGCGACTGCACTTTACCCTGACGTTTACCTTACTTGTAAATTCGTTGTCAACGAATTTCTCTCTGTCGAAACCCAACTTCGTATCCGCAAGTTGACAGGTCGAAACTATACAGGAATATGCGGTTATCGTTACTACTTAGACGGAGCTGTTTCTTCCGACCGCTCGGAACTCGTTACTCAGTATTACTTCGACCATGAAACCGCTCTCGAAGATTTTGTAGATTTCACGAGAAAGACACAGGCAAATGCTCTTCGGTATTACGAAATCGCTAAAGCGATGTCTGAATAGCTATCCCGAGGAAATCCCTCGTTTAATATAAATCTCCCAAGTTCAATAGTTTTAACCGTCGGTGATATTCCCACACCGACGGTTAAAGCTTTTCTACACGTATAATTTGGTTCTTGACAATTTCTTGTTTATCGGGTATAATTACTAAAGCACGGTTATGGGAAAGGTGTTTAAGGATTAGCATTTAATTGTAAAAAGGTATGATTACGAGTATAATATAAAGCGAGGTGATAATTTATGAGTGAGCAAGTAAAGCAAGAACTGAAACGACGTGAAGAAATTGCTAAGAATATTAAAATACGTCCTTACAGCGAGGTTAAGGAACATCTTGACAGACGAGCAGAGGAAACGGCTAAGGAAGCTGTTAGGGAGTTAGTTGAGCTGTTCAATCCCGCTGATAGGATTTACAGTATTGAGGAACTAAGGACTTTGCTGTCGCCTGTTTTCATGTCATATCCAGTTAACAAAGCGGTGCTTTTTGGTTCTTACGCTCGGGGCGATGCCGACAATGGAAGCGATTTAGATATCGTTGTCGATAGCGGAGGTGCTGTTCGTGGTTTTAAGTTTTTTAGATTGCTTGATGATATCGTAGAAACCGTCAACAAGCGGGTGGACTTAATTGATGCGAGAGAAGTACGTGACGACAGCCCTGTGCGACTTTCATTGCAGAAAGAGGGGGTGCTGCTGTATGAACACACGTGATGTTAAGGTAATCGAGAAGTTCTTTGAGCATATTGACGATGTTAAGAGTTTTGTCGGCGACATGAGTTATGAAGAATTCTTGTCAGACAAAAAGGTTAAGAACGCTACCGCTTTTTCCATAGCTCAAATCGGCGAGCTAACCACATTGCTTTCGGAAGAGGCTAAAGCCGAACTAAGCAATATTGACTGGAAAGGTGTCAAAGGGTTTCGTAACTGGGTTATTCATAATTACGAGAAAGTAGACCTTTTGACTTTTTGGGAAGTCGTACAAGACGACCTTCCCGAGATGGAAACTCTTTTGAAAGATTTTCTTTCTAAACATAATCCCGACGAGGTAAAAGCAGCAATTGAGAGTAGCGATTACAATTTAGGTTCAATGTAGAATAGCAAGGATTTAACTCCCGCCAAATGGCGGGAGTTTTGTTATACTGCATTGTGTAACAAGTAGCATTACTTTCTATAGAGGGCTGAGACCTCTACCGAGACCGAACCGCTTGTGTCGAACCTGCTTTTAATCAAGGTTTGCCGAAAGAGTTCACGACCATGAACCAAGTAGCATTACTTCTACAGAGACCGCCGAGAGCGACATGACAACTATGAAACAAACTGTAACACAAGTAGCATTTATTTAGTATAAGCGAGGACGGCTTGACCGCCGAATTCAAGAGAGTCTTGAGAGAAACAAAGAAAGAGGTATTGCCATGAATGCAACATTTATCAGCAAATTAATCAAAGAAGGTTTAGGTCTTCCAACGTTAAAGAGAAGTTCGACAGCAATTCGTGGATACCACAAGACAAGTCAGCACGGTTATCGAGTTTTCACACCGTACAAGGGAGCAGAGACTGTTCATGTCGATGTCGATTACCCGACACGTGAAGAGACCGATGCAACCACCGAGCAAATTGCAAGCTTTCTTAAATCCGAGGGTTACACAATTGGAACAGGATACGGTTCTATAATTGTTTATTCTTAAATTTCAACAGGACGCCCCGACATTCGCTACTTCACGGAGTATGAACTTCTAACTTTGTTACAAGTAGCATTTATTAAGTAGAACGGTCGAGAGACCACAAATGTGTTGACGCTACTGCGTCGGAAAGAATTGAGGTAATAATATGACTAATCAAGCAACTTTTAACTACGGAATCTTCGCAGCTCTCCCCGCAGTTCCTTTCACAATCGTTGAACTTCTCGCTCACAACAATATCGAGAAGACCCGCATCAACCAAATCAAGTGCCAACGCAAACTCAACGCCCTCGTTGCCAAAGGCGAAATCTCGAAAGAGAAAGTCGGTCTCGAGAACAAGTTCTCCAAATTGACCGAAGACACTGCTGTTAAAGGCTCGGCAATCGTTGCTACTCCCGCCGATGAACTCAACTTTGAACTTCCTGTGGTTGAATACGGATTCCCCTCCACAATCAACGTAGGCACTACTCCTGACGGTTTCCTTGTTCAAATCACCAAGACTCGCAAATATGCGTCCAACAAGACTTGTGTTTACGGTACGAATGCTGGTGCGGGGTACAGAAGAGTGACTACTGCCGCTAAAGCAATTGAGCTGGCGAAAGAAGCGTTCAGAGGTTACGGCTACGCTATCTAATCTATACCACAAATAGCATTACTTAATTAGAGGGGCGGGAACGACCCGCCCGAGAGTCCGCTCGGCGGAAACAATGAAAGAAAGAGGTAAATACTATGACTAACAAATTAAATTTGACTCTCCCTGCAACAGCGGACTTAACTTTCCCGAACGGCGATTTCACTTGCAAAGATTTCCTGACAATGAACGGTGTCGATATCGTTCGTATCACCCAGATTAAAGCTCAACGCAAATTGAATGCTCTCGCTGCCAAAGGCTCAATCTACAAGAATCCTGTTAAGAACGGTTTGGAAACGGTTTATTGCTTGGTTTCGGAAGATACTAAAGTCAACGGCTCGGCTACAATTCCGGAAACGACTCCGATTAAGTATTACTCCGCTGACGACGTAGCCCAAGACGGTTTGACATTCCCTGTCGTAACTTTCGGCTATCCTACAACAATCCGTGTCGGCGGTGAAGACGCTGTTGCGGCAGACGGCTCGATAATCGCCGTGACTAAGGAGCAGATGTACAAATCCAGTGCGAGATGCAGATACTCGATTACAATTGACAGCAAACCTGCATATGCCAGTGCTTACAGCGTGAAGTCTGTTACTGAGTTAGTAATCCAAGCGTTTCAGTCTTGCGAGAACTAAGCATTATATTCAGCAGGGTGAAAACCCTGCTGAAATTATTTGGAGGTGCTTTTTATGTATCAATCGGAATATCACGGAGCGATTAAGTTCGCTGAATTAGCCCCAAAGTGGAAAGATTCATATTACTCAGTAACTCGGCACGGCGATACAGTCATGCTGTCTCGGGACGGAACGCTCAAGGAAATTTCCCTCGATGCTTACGAAATGCTGACTAAACAGCTTGTTAAATCAGGTGTGCCGACAAAGGACTGGTGGAAAGTGATTCAACAAGTCGGCGTGTATGCGAACCCGATGTGGTCTTATGTGAAACAACTTGTACCTTAGTAGCATTTCTCAAGTGAAGCGACTGGGAAGGAGATTTTGATTATGGCAGATTTGAAATTTTTGAACATCCACGGTTATATCGGTAACGGAGAAGACAGCACAAGCGATAAGATGTTGAAGGAACTCGGAGTCGAAGTAGTTTCTCCAACACTCGACTATGATAAGAATGATGCTAATTCTATTTTCGCTCAATTGCGAAATATCTATGATAAAGAGGGTTGCAACGGCGTAATCGGCTGTTCTCTCGGCGGGTTCTTCGCTTTACAAATATGTGCGTATTACGACTGCCCTGCCATCTTAATCAATCCCTGTGTTATGCCGTTCGTATATCTTCGCCGTTGTAACTATCACGGCTCTCTGACCGCTTACATCAAGCAATTCGGAAATATCGCAGACGTTGACAAGCGACTTATCATGACGCTGGTAGGGTTTAAAGATGAGTTAATCGACACTGGCGATGTTACGGCAGAAATCCTTGATAACGGTTTCTTTGAAATAGATGATGAGGGCGGACACAGAACAAGCTCTCTTGCCAAACTCCCTGATTTCTTGAAACGTGCGACAGAGAAAGCTAAGACATTGCTTGGCGGAGTTAACGATACAGAATTCCCGATAGACTAATCAACTTGCCGTCCGCATTGTTTCTTTTAAGAACTGCGGACGGCAGTATTGTGGAGGGATTATGATACTTAAAATTTTTCTCGGTGGAGCTTTAATAGTTTCAATTATAGGAATATGGGCTGACAACAACCACGTTAAATCAGGACACGACAAAGTAGCGTGTGTCTGTATAGCAGGGCTTGTTGTTCTGCAGATTTGGGGGTAGAAATGACGACGAAAGAAATTACCAAGGCGATATGTGTGAAATTACGGAAAGCTGAATTACAGAGCGGTTACATTGCGATAAAGATAGCAGACGAGAACGAAGAAATCACGATGAAGAAGAAACCCCAGACCCTTTACGTAAGTGCTGATTGGAAACCGTCAAACAGTCGTCCGAATACGATACAGGTCAAGGTTACGTATATATCTGCCATTAAGGTTTACCCCGAAACCGAGCTACAACATTTGGGCGATAAGCTCTTCGAGTTGTTGGAGTATATCGAACTGCGGGAAGGGCGAACAGAACCAAAGAATATACGTGGAAGTCAAATGCAGTTCGAATTAGTAACAAAGCAGCACTTGGTATTTCATGTACAATATCAAGCATATTAGAGAGGTGGAAAGATGACTAACGAATTAATTGCTCAAGCCCTACTTCGGATTATGAAGAATCAAGTAGTGATTACCAAGGAACTCGGTTATGACGGTACGAGGTGGAAATCTGACCTCCACACTGCTCGAAACGAAACCCAAGAATTTATAAGAGACTTTCAAATAGAATTGGACATGGCGAAACGTGAAGCAATTGAAGAACAGTACAACAAAGAGTATTTTGCTAAACACCAACAGGCTGCTCGTGAAGGAGCTTTGGGTTCAAGTGTGGGAGGTCAGGATGAACAATAAAGCCTATTTCTTCCGAGATGTTAAGAATGTCGATGAACTTAAACACCACACGGCGGAAGCGTTCAACGAGGAACACCGACCCCAGAAATTTCACGTAATTGCCGAGGTGGGTATGACTCCCAAGGAATTCGACATATTCCGCACTAATTTCATGGTTACGTTTGATTTCTTGAAACCATACAGAGTTCATGCCGACGGCTTGACAACAAAGGGTGAATACAACGTCGTGAAAATCGTTTGCCAAGATAAAGAGCGGGGTGTACCAATACTGGTTCACTGTTCGGGATATTCATATGCTCGGCAAGTAGCTTTCTATTACGATGACTTTGACAAGGTTGGTCGTATAGCGGGAGGTAAGACAGATGAGAGTTGTGACTGAACACCAAGGCGGGTCTTGCCTGTGCGGAAAACCTGTTGAATTGAAAATAATTGGCGGAGCAGACAGCCCTCTTACTGAAAACGGTTTCCTTCCTGTCTACAAGTGCAAAGACTGTCACGTTAAATATGAAAGAGGGGCAAAAACCTTATGAGGGTAGGATTTGAACGGCTGCTTAAAGCCATGAACATGACTCAGGAACACGAGTTCGATTTCACGTTGACAAAGAACGGCGAACAAATATACGAATCTTGTGTTCTATCAATCAAAGATATCCACGAAATTGGCATTGAACAAATTGAATCTCGCACAGAGGTTTTCGGACAAAACGGAAATCTGAACAAGACGCTAACAGCAGATAAGGAGTATCACTTGGGTAGGGTTAAGTATTTCATTGAAAACCCTACAGAGATAACGAATATTCGGCTTCGTCACGGCTGTTGGCTCGAAAACGGCGATGACGGTGGTTTCGAAATGTATTCAACTGTCGGTATCGAAGACGGCAACCATCGTTTATTAGCGGCAATGTATCTCGGTTCTATCTTTAATGAAATTGATGTAGGTTGGGATACTGTGATTGACCCGAAGACGCTTGCGTATCTTATGGGGGACGTTGCTACTGCCCCTGAACCTCACACGTTGTTGATATGTCGAAAGATTAAGGACTCAGGATGTTTCGAATGGATACGTAAGCCGTCGGACTGCGGAATAGCTAAACAAGCTCGGGGAGAGGTATGAGAACATACGAAGTATTGGATTATCAAGGCAAAGTAATCTATACCGTCGAGGCAAAAGCCCGACAAACTGCGGAGAATATTGTTGATGGACACGATGCTCACCACGCTGTTTTACACGGCTATGCTCCGGGATATCGTTTAGGTAAGTGTATTCGTAAAAGAAGAAAAGTTTTCGGGGGTGAAGAATGACTCTGAAACAGTACGAGAAACTGGCAGAGGAACAAAATAAAGACTTCTGCGAAGACCTTTGCCCTCTTCGGCTTGAGGGCGAGTGTGATGGTGGAGGAAAAGCGGGGTACAACGGTTTCCCGATTGAACCGCCTTGTTGTGGGTGGGACGACGACACTGATATTGATGAGCAGTACGGTGTTATGCTCCGTGTCGCTAATCAGGAAGAAGAGCGGATTAGTCGGGAATGGAAAGCTGAACAGGAACGTAAAGCGAAGAATGAACAAGCTCGGAAACGGCGTAATGAGTCAAAGTGGCACGTGTGGGAAGAGACTCGGGAAATCAAAACTCTCCAGAAACGGATTCGGGGTAATGTAAACACTATACATTTTCAACAGAGTTTTGGCAGTGCTATGAATTTTGCTAACGCTTGTATAGCAGGGCGGTCGATTGACGATTCCGAACCTGCGTATACTGAATATCAACTTGGGTTGATTAAAGAGAACGAGCTGGCGATGGCGAGAATCGAGCAACTCAAACAGATTAAGAAGCAGAAATTCAAAGAGCTTGCCGAGAAACGGCGAAAGGGGAATTTATGATAGTTACAGGTGAAGGATGGTGTGCTGTTTCGTGTAATAGATGTGGGGTAAAGCCGATATCTGCCACGGAAATCACCGAATCTCATGAAGCAGTCAATCTTTTAAAAGAGTTGGGTTGGAGTCATAAACGTCACAGTTGGAAGGACATATTCGAGAATTTTTGCCCCGACTGCCTAAGTGTACTCAATAATCCTAAGTCTCGCTGTACTGAGTGTACTTCGATTTTGGTCGGCTGTCCTTTCCGCCGTGACTATAACGATGCTCGGTATTGCGATAAGAAAATGAAGACCAGTATTGAAACAGGGAGAAAATAATGGAAAGAAATAAGCTGCTCGAAATATTAAACCGCTACTTCCAAATCGGCGTCGATTGTACGGTTTATGACTGTACCCGAGACCGCTCGGCATTTTCAATCGGGACTATGACCCTCGATGATTTTCAAGAGTGGGATGAAGAACGAACTGCCGACCTTGCCGACTGGCTTGTAGCCGAAAGCGACAAGGAGCGGGAGGGCGAGCGTTTTGAAATTTATTCGGACTGGGTTCAGAAGTACGATTTGTCGTATAAAGAACTATACAATATCGCTGTACTCGGACACGGCAAACGGCGTGGAATGGGATTTTTCGGCGGTTGCTTCAGTTATCGACATTTATTTAAGAAAGCGGGGATGGATGCTTGGTGGAATTACAAGATTATTTACGCAAGCTACGGACGCTTTGACAGAGACGGTTGGTGGCAGATAATCCAGCACAAGAAACGACCCGCTCGAACTTACCGAGTATTTATTAATGATTGGATGTCTTGATATGATAATGATTAAAAACCTACGTAACGAGAAACCACAACACCCTTGGGACGTGAAAGTTGACCGCTCTTCCCCGCTCGGTAATATGTTTGTAATGCGGCACGAAGAAGAGCGTGACGAGGTATGCGAGCAGTACGAACAATGGTTCCGAACACTGGCTTACGAGATTCCCGCAGTCTGCGAAGAACTGGCTCGGATTCGAGCGATACTTAACGAACACGGCAAACTAAATTTGTTCTGTTGGTGTTCACCCAAGCGTTGTCACGCAGAAACTATTAAACGATATTTGGAGATTAAGTAATGGAAACAGGATTAACAACCCAAGCAGCATTCGCTATGATTGAGAAAACCATGTCACAGCTTCATCCGTCAGCAGACGCTAATTGTATATTCTTCGGCGGTGTTGGAAAACAAGGTGTTGGCTACGTTAACTGTAACGGAGTAACAAACAACACCGTAAACATAGGTCATGTTGTTAGCGGATTGATAGCTATCGTTGAGTCTTTTCAAGCGATAAACCCCGAACTCTACAGCTTGTTTATGGAGAGTATGCGAACGAAGTTGGTAAAGGATGATGGAGATATGACTTTGAGAGATATTTTCACGCTCGGAGGTAACGATGAATGAAAGTTCTGACATTAGATGACGGTGTTCTCGAGGCTTGTCCGTTTTGTCAACACCCTATAATTGCGGTTAATAAGACTGGGGGAACAACATTTTTCAATTGCCAGAATACAGAGAACTGCGGGGCAACTGTATCGTTCAAATCTGAAAAAGCGAAGTTTTCATCGTATTCCCAAGAAGCCGATAATCCGCTCCAGAATTGGAACGACCGCCGACCTGCGGAACTTCGCAAGTGTGACGACTACGTTAAAGAGCCGAAACAGCGATACGAGAGGATTAAGTGTCATGGATGTAGTGAACAAACGTGGTCGCACTACGATTTTTGTGAACATTGTGGTAAACAGATGAATGGTTTGGTAATGAATGTTGGTTCGGCAGAGTGGATTGAGGAATTACCGCTGATTCATTCGAAGTGTTCTCGCTGTAGCGGTCAAGGGTTTAGCTATTACAACCACTGCTCATGGTGTGGGGCAAAAATGAAAGGGGCGAGAAAGCATGATACCGACTGACGACCAACTCATAAACCATGAGTATGAAAACGAATACGCTTTGAGCGGTTACATTTCTTCGGCGGATGGTGAAAACATTATTTGTCCTTATTGTTACCACAAGCAGCCCACTAATGACGAAGGTGCGTATGACTATATTGAGTATTGCGGAAAGTGTGAGAAAGAGTTCACCGTGCGGGTGATTACAACAATATCATATGAGACAGTGAGAAAAGAAGATGTTACCTCAGAGAACTGACCCTGTATCATACATGGTTTTAGACCAAACTGCCAACCCTGATTATTTTGATAGCTATTCGTATTATCGTCAGTGGACTCGGGAGGATTGGGAAGCTATTGAGCCCCAACGCTATCACCGAGTATTCACCCATCCTGTCAATGGGATTGATACAGCGATAAAGAATAAAAATTTGACGATTGAATATAATCTCGACTGGGAAATTACCAAGATATGTGAGAATGAATATGTCTTGGTTAATCGAGGCGAGAACGGTCGGATTAACCTTATGTTTCGGGGAAATGAAATTGTAGTATGGAATGTGGAGGGATTAGCGTGAGTAATCTTGATATTAACCAATTTTGCCCTCATTGCGGAGCTAAGTTAAAAAGACAACAAGGATACGACCCGCAAATTGACGGCGGTAGAAATCGCTTTGTTTGCTCGGATGTGCGGTGTAGGAAATACATAGAGTTTTCGGCATCGACCCCTGAGAAAGCAGTACAACTTTTAAACACAATGTTTGAGGGTCAACAGCTATTTCCGATAGAGCAGTTACACGAGGACGACGGATTCGTTATGTTGTTTAAAGTACCTATCGAAGAACCGCCGATTATTGCGAGTCGGTGTTCGCTTGATGTACGTTGGGAACTTTATACACACTTCTCCCGCATCCCTATGCCGTTGTGGATGGAAGATAACGGTGTTATGAAGCCGTTTAAGAATGGAGTGTGACTATGAGTGATTTTCACAGTAGAAAAACTATCAAAACACGTAAACCGCACGACTGTATTTATTGCAATCGGCGAATTGGAGTCGGCGAATTGGCTGTGTACCAAACTGGAAAATACGAGGGCAATATGTACAATCACTATATGTGTTTGTGGTGTGACAACAATGTTTCGAACTTAGAGACCTATGGAGAAGGCGGGTCTTACGAATTTGAGGTGGGCGGTCTTCACGAGCGAGTTGGCGATAACATGATTCCGCTTGAATGCTTGAAATGCAGAAGTGATGATATGGATTACGATGTAGACACCCACCCCGATAAAGAGTGTATAGACTTTAAGTGTCAGACTTGTGGACACAAGTATATGCTCAAACTCGACGATTTCTTTGGAGACGATTCGACTTACGGTAAGGAGAAAACAGATGAAAACACCTAAAGAACTTGCTCTCGGATATCCGCAGAATCAAGCGGATATCGAACTTGGGATTCTCCAAGTTCTGGAATTCACGCAGATACCGAACGGAGACCACAACGCTTTCCGCAAACACACGATTGTGAGCGTCCCTCCCCTTCCGACAGATTTTGACAACAACCTTGTCGCTGCTCTCGACGAGTTGAAAGCATACAGGGAGAGTGGAACGACAACTTATGTTTATCGAGAAGACGAGGGAGCTTGGGAATGCGAAGAATGTGACCTCATGTGGGTGTTCACAACCCACGAACCGCCGAGCGAACACGGCATGAAGTATTGTCCGCAGTGTGGGCGACATATTATAGCGGAACACGGATAGGAGGAAGGGATGAAAGAGAAAGGTATTTTTAAAGCTGATATAACGTATGCTTGTTATCATGTAATTTCAACAACTTTTGCTGAACCTCAGACTCCTTCCGAGGTTCGGGAGTATCAAAGGAAAAGCGGAAAGCAAGTATGTCCGCAGTGTCAAGAGCGTGAAACAAAATAACTATTGCGAGTATGAATCCATACTCGCATTGCTTATATGTAACCGCTAATACCCATTGGAAAAGAATAAAGCGTATTATGAAAGATAATAAACTTGAAATAACTCGGGGAAGTGCGACAACCATGAATAAAAGAGCGGTATACTGAACTGGGTATGAATATTCAATGTTTTTAAGGAGCGGTACTATAATGATACGATTAATCAGCTCAGTTAGGGTTGAGCCTTTACATCAACCTCAGAAGATGAATAGTTCACGAACCCCCCCCACATATTCTCAGTTCTCAAACAGCTATTAACTCTTCTCATATATCTGTTACAGATAATAACATTATGCGAGACCTTATTAAGCAGGGTTGGGAATTTATGAATGCCGCATACGAGTTTGTTCCCGGAGGATTTCTTTCCTTCGACAATGAAATGGATATGGCAGATAATTCGGCTAAATGGTACCTTGTATACGATGGTGTTGCCCCCGAAGACCAACGTGACATAGATTTCGATAAAGTCTACTGTGCTGTCATGATGAAAGAGAAGTTTGGCTTGAAAATGGTTGCTCTGGGTAAAAACCGAACTCAGAGCGGCAAGGAGCAGCTTGGTACACACGATGAAGACGGCAAAGACATCGGCGGAGGTCGTAAATTAGATTTCAAAACACGACAGCAAGCAGCATTACGAAAGATGTATGCTTGGTGTATGAAGAACGGTTGGGGCGAGTTTTCGGGAGCTTGTGACAAGATTATGCGTCGAGCGGGTGGAAAGGTTATTGACCCGCAGAAATTGATTGACGCAGGTGTGTTTGCAGGTAAACAAGTTAAGGTTCTTGACGGAGGGTATTATGAACGGTTAATCGGCGGTCAAATGCACAAGAAGATTGCCCTCGGGAGCGTTGAATTATAAGCATTTCCTCATTAGAGGAAACTGAAGAAAGGCAGTGATGATATGATTACAATCAAAAGTGCGGCAGGGGTTAAGATACAGAGCGGTGGTTTCAACCGCCTTATTTCCCACTTTGACAACTATGAGCTGGGTTTTATTACGGCGTTCAGAGGGGAATACGACAAATCCGAGAACAAGAAACGAAACAAACAGCTTGAAGCCGACTTAAAAGCCAGCGGACTCGGCTATGTTAAAGTTCGGGGTGGGTTTACCGAAGATTTCGGAAAGCCTACTGCTCAGGACGTGACTGAAGACACTTTTGTAGTAATAAATACGAAGTGGGCTGACCACGCTTTCAAAGAATTTATGATAAAGCTCTGCGGGAAATACAATCAAGACGCTGTTTTAATTTCCGAGCCACGCTGTCAAGACCAAGGAAAAGACAGAGCGGTGTGTCGGGCAGATAATCCGCAGAACATCAAAGTAACGGCTCGATATTACGACAAGAACGGCGGTATTGATTTCGAGTTTGATGGTTTGACTACGGACAGAATTACAGCATATTTCACGGAAGTTTCAGGACGGAAATTCACTCTCGAGAATAGTGCGGAAATCGAGTCTTCTATTGGAGAAGGTGAATTCCCTCGACCGAACGTGAACAGTGTTGCAGGGGTTTGTAAGGCAGACCACGATTACAAACGAGTAGCAAAGCAGGTATTCGGATAAAGTCATTCCCCCCCCCCAGCCTGTTTCTATAACATCTCATTAGCGGGGTTGAAATTCCTTTCGACCCCGCCGAAATTGGATAAGCGAGGTAAAGCAAATGGCTAAGAGGATTAAGTTAATACCGCCGCCAAAAGGGATTCCCGAGGGTGGGGAAACAGTTATGATTGACCGTGATGGGAACATCTATGCAACAATATCAGGACTCTATCACCCGCCTGTTACAACAGGACGGTCAGGAGCTGGTGAAACAATTGATTGGGTCTATAGCCATGGGTTAGAAAAGTTGTTTAACAAAAATGACATTATTTCGTGGCTAAGAGCAGTAATCGCAGATACTTTATTAACAGCAAATGACATGAACACTTGTATTGATAGGGATTTATGGACTACGTTCATTCTTCGGAATCAAGGTTGTTGTGATGTGTTTTGGTCGGTTTTAAAAAAGCATATACTTGAAGTTCAATCAATGAGCGAAGCGGATTTGAAGACGTTAAAAGAAGAAAATCGGACTAAGTATGAGCAAGCAATTTTTAATGCTGTGAACCATAACTTTCTCCGAGTTCGAGCGGGTGGTAAATACATACCCGAGGAAGACAATCGGGTTATTTATTTCATAGTTGCGTCTATGGATTTTAACTGGCTGTCAATAATTTCGGAGTTTTTGCAAAACACATTTCGCTCGAAAAACCGAATGCCTGACATTTGGATTGGAACAGACCGCCGAGGGATTGGACGAGAGATTTTGTACTATGAGGGAACAGGCAACTTCAAATTTATGGGAAGAGCTATAATAGACAAAAACAGCATTGAATTATTGAAGGAACAATTTGAAGTGATGAACGACCAAGAGTTAGCTGTTTTATGGGAACAGTATATGCGACTGGAGAAATCAGGTGAAACAAGTGAACAACCTTTAAAAACATTTATTGATATTCAAAGCAATATGGGATGTGACTTGTGTCCACAGCTAACAGTAAGTTCCGAAATTATGAGAGAAATCGCCAAGAGATGGAGTAAAGAACGTCTCGGCATACTAAGAATGGAGGAAAACAATGAATAACATCTACAGAGTATACCCGAGAAAGAACGCACTTATTCCCAACGCTCAAGCGTGGGATTGTTACGTTGTTGCACCGACAAAAGGACAAGCGATAGGGCTTGTCGTCCGTGACCCGAAAAACGATGAAGAATATGAGGTAAACGGCAAGCACCTTGTTGGCTATAAATACAACGATTTTGGGGCTTCACTTGAAGTTGAAGATGTTGAGGAAGAAACTGCGGTTTACTGGGAGAATTCCATGCTTCTTATGACATACGGTCTTGAATTTGCAGAATAAGGCAGGTGAAAACGATGCGTATAAAACTGCTTTCATCCGTTTCAGTCAAAGCTAACTGGGGTGAGTCGGTAATGCTTGATAAAGCAGGGAATGTATATCCCACAATAGACGGAATGTACCATCCTCCCGCCAGCACAGGCGAAATTGAGCGTACCGCCGATTGGTTATGTCAGTACATCAAACCACCGTTGTTTAATAAGTTTCGGGAAACTATTATGGACTGGTTGCGGATACGATATGCGAATATTTGGTTTGACGAACCCGATGTTATTGACGACAGAGCGGCATTTATGAACGCTCTCCTGTACACCGACAAACACAGCGAAGAATTGTGGCAATTAGTGCAAGAGGTTGCGGTAATTGCTGATGATTTAGACGACAAGCAAATAGAAGAAATGGGTCAGCAAGACGAGAACGGAGTAGACGAATTCCTTGTACATCTTGTCAATGAACAATTTTTGCGAGTTAGAGCGGGAGGTAAGTTGAATCCCGAACCAGAAAATAACACCGTTTATTTCCGAATCTCTTCCCGAGGGTTTAACTGGCGACCTGTAATAGAACAGTATATGTGGGATACTTTTAATTCTCCCGAAAATATGCCGAGCGGTATGTGGATTGGTACAGATAAAGAAAGCCGTGGCGAAGAAATCATATACTTTGACGGAGACCCAAGAGATTATTTTTCGGCAAACGACTGGTATGACATGAAGGTGTTTTCCTCTGCTCAAGAAAAGGCAAACGCTTACCGCTCTCGAATGAATCCGATTGCTAATAAAACACGAATTGAGTCACATTGTTCAAAGATAATAGCGAGTGCGAAGGCTAAATTGCAATTTAAGTAACGGAAAGGATTATCATGATGGAAGTACGGAAATTACCGCCTGTCGGTAATGAGAAATTCACTGAGGCTTGCGAACGTTGCAGAGGCAGACGAGAATTTGAAATTAGTTTTGATTTTGGTCGGCTTAGGACGACAACAGGGTTGTGTAAACCCTGTCTCCGACAGTTGAAACTACAGATTATGGAGGTGTTAAAATGAACGAGATTCAGCTTAAAGATTGTTTAGACGTGTTAATGATATGCAAAGGTCGTCACTCGTCGGAGTATACGGCTTCTGAAGCTCTCATGCAGTATCACGCTCAATGGGCGGGAATACCGAGGGAAATGGTTAATGCTGAGAAGACTTGTAGTTGGTTGAAAAACCGAATTCTGGGTAATCTCTGGCAACAACGACAGTATGAACAGCTTTTGGAATACATTCTCAACGGCGGGGAGTATCCGCATGGCTTTGCAAATCTGACTCCTGAGAAAATTCTTCATAAGATTGTCGTTATCAACCTTGAAATGAAAGTTATAGATGAAAACGGTAATCAGCGGTGGGATTTGTCGCCGTATAAGGATGGTATCGTTATATGAAAGCACGTGTAAAAATCGGTACTGACGAACAACTTGCAAAACTCTACGCTAAATTAACGGTTAAGACGTTGTCGGGAGAAATACCGAAAGAGCGGACGGATAAATACCTGAAATGGGTTTCGCTATTTTCTACGGAGAAAGACGACCTCATGCGGTTAGCGGCACTCCAAGCTCTGTTGAGAAATCGTGAGTTTCCTGCTCCAATTGCCGATACAATTAACAATATTGTCGTCTACGAAGATGACGATGAGGAAATGGCGGACTGGAAGAAACACGGAGCCGATGAAGCACAGATTAAACAAATAAGGAGAGGAAAACTATGAGCGATATTGCGTTACCGTCAGGAGTCATTCATAAAGTTCCGCCGAAAATATCTAATGACAACGAAGTATGTATAGGCATTGCTCAGTTTGCGGGGAATGGGTGGATAATAGTCGGGGTTTATGACGACGAACAGGAAGCCCAACGCTGCTGCCAGCTATTTGCCGAGGGTTACGATGCTCGGGTTCAGAAAGCTACAATTGCTAACCCGAAGAACCCACCTCCGAAGCTTGAGAAGTTTGATATTTATATATGCCCTAACAGAAACCAACCGTTTGAATTGTGGGATATGGTGTTTGGAGGTGCAGTATGATTTTGAGAGAATATGGGCGTTATACACCGCAATGCAATAATTGCGATGACGAGTTGGATACATGGAGTGATTTCCACGATGCTGTTCAAGAAATGAAAGACGAGGATTGGAAGTTCGTCCCGCCTGATGAAAGCTCCAGTGGAGATTGGGAACATTACTGCCCTGATTGTCGGGACAGAGTAGATTGTTATTGAGGTGTATATGAAAAAGAAACCAAATCGCAGCAGTTTTTGGTATAAGCTGATTCGTCAATATCCTTTATATTTGCTTCGTTGGCAACTCTCGACTCCGATTCTTGCAGTAGTCGTTGCCTATTTAGCCTATCTTGGCGAGTGGATTGCTGCCAGCGTCGCTAATTTGATAGGCGGGTTGATTTTCTTTTGGGCTGACCGCTTTATTTTCCGACCGAGAGCGGGAGTGAGAATCCGTATTGAGTGGCATGACGAAGTCTACGGCAAGTTGGTTCAATCGAAAACCGTCAAAAATGCACGGTACATCGAAATTGACGATTGCCTTTACATCCCGCTTTTAACCGACCAACTCACACCTTGCAGCATCTTAAAAATCAACGTATCAAAAGGGAAACAATGTCTTTATCACTGCTGGAATGCTATCACAGGTAAAGATTTGATAGAAAATAAATATAACACACTTATTCTAAAAAAGGGTGAAAATTCTGAAAGTTATAATCGAGTGTGTATAGCGAAAGGAGACTCCAATGAGTGATGTAGGAAGCCGACCTTTTGGGGAAGTTTTGAGAGAAGTTGAAGAGCAACGAGCTTTAAAACAGCCTTTTAATCTACCGTCCGAACCAACAACTGTTCAGAAACTAATAGCTGAAGCAGTTAACCCTCAAAATTCGTACATTCTTTGGGTTACTCTCGCTGTTCGCCAAGACCGATACGTTGATAAGGAATTACTGTCACCGTTCGTAGCAGCATCTTATGACACGCTTGACGGAGCAACTGCGGGAATAGAGGGCTTGAAAGCCACACTTTCTAAGTATTGCCGAGAAAATCCGCCTTCGCAAATATACACAATAGAAAAAGTGGATATTCTTACATTCACCGTAAACAAAGATTTTCCTCAAATAGATTGGAGTAACTTCATAATTTAGTAACTGCGACGGCGAATTCAGCCGTCGCTAATTATTTATAAACTCGTATCAGACTATTAATCTGGAGGGGTTTATTAATGATAAAGGTTATTTGCTCGGCGAAGAGAAAATCTACACCGATTAACTCCGACAACCTCGGTGTACGTTGCTACACTCCATACAGCACGACAACCGCCGTACTTGATGCAGACGAGATATTCGCCCGAGCGATTGAAGCACTCGAAGAAGATGAGGACTATTCGCCGTTGGTGTGGACACCGAAATGGGAAAATACCGATTACTACAGCTTGCAGAAAATCATGAAACTGCTTCCTAAGGAATTTGTTCGGGAGTATTTCACTAATGCGGCAGAACTCGACTGGGACGAAGATGTAAATGCAATGTGGTGGGATGACAACGGAAAAGACGAAGCTATAGACGAAGCCGTTGATAATATTCCTATGTACAAGTTTTTCGATGTATTAGTTCGAGCAGGGGTTGTAGAAGATACCGAATAAGGATATAAAACATAGAAATCCTTGAGGGTTTGTACTCTCAAGGTTTTCTTAGACCTAAAACCACATTTATTAAATAACCAATTTTCAGTAGCGTAGTGCTATAAATACTATGATAGAGAGGTTAATATGCGTATACACGATATTACGATGACGTCTTCGGTTGACGGCGAAGGCATCAGAACAGTCGTATGGTTTCAAGGGTGTTCTCACCAGTGCAAGGGCTGTCACAACCAACAAACATGGGATAAAACCCAAGGTGTTGAAACACATCCGACAACGGTTGCTGCGGAATTAAATGCTTGGACGGAAAAGAACAAATTAGACGGAATTCAGCTCACTCTTTCAGGCGGTGAGCCGTTCGACCAAGTAGCTGACGCTCTTGAGCTTGTTCGGCAGTTAAAACCAAAATCTTTGTGGATATACACAGGATACACGATTCAAGAGCTTTTGGCAAGAAAATGCGACACAACCAACCAACTTCTTGAGACTGCAGATATTCTTGTTGATGGGCGGTACGAAGAAGATATTCCGCCGACTCAAGCGTTCGTGGGGTCTGGAAATCAAAGAATCCTCAACATGAAATTCTATGATTCAGTTCCCTGTCCTGACGACACTGACCTTGACAACTGGGTTAATGACATGACAATCACAGATAAATTCACCCTTCCCGAAAGTTACGTTCATTCTTCGAAAACGAGAGACTCCGATACCTGCCCGAACTGCAACAGAGTTTGTACTGACGATGACCCTTTCGAGCGAATACGCAGAATTACAGGGTATCTTGTAGGAACCCTTGACCGTTTTAATCAGGGTAAGAAAGCCGAAGAAAAAGAGCGTACCAAACACGCATAGATTATAAGGGAGATTACGAGGGAGAAGAATATGCCAAATAACAGAGATTTCCATTCGACTGAGGTTTCACGAAATGAAGCCCGTGATAAAAGTGTTGAATTGAAGATACTTACCAAAGTTCTTAAAGGGAGCGACAATAATATCAAAAAAGACAACGGCAACGTAGACGGTGAAACCGCCATGGGAACAGCTCTTCACACGTTTTCTAACTTAGCCAAGCAGTTTTTTCTCAAGGAAGACGAGTTTATTCCAACCGATACCGCCGAACAAATTGACAAAGGTGGTATTTACGCACATGATTTAGAATTTTTCAACCTGACGACAACTTGTTGTCAGATTGATATGTTTTCCTTGCTTCGTAACGGGTTTCACAACGGTGAAGGTTGGGTGCGAGGATGTAAGCGGTTCGCCTCTGCTTGCACCAACCTCTGTGTTATCGTACAAGGAAACCAAAACGAACAGCACGGCGGTCAAAGTTCATCGGCACTTGACTATGAACTCGGTAGGTTTGTGGATGTCGAGTTCTTATACCAGATACTTATTCTATATAAGACACGACCGAAACACCGCCGACCGCAAGACCGTATAGATTTCATTAGCAAGCTGCGTGACGACCTTGTTAAGAATGATGACCGTAATTTCTTCTATTTCCGGCAAGCAGTTGACCTTGCCGAAGAATATGATTGTAAATATCCCGAGCCGATAGCAACGATTAAGAGCTGGTTTAATCCTGATGAATGGTACCAGATAATCCGCCGAGTTGAAGACCAAGTATATCAGGGGATGGAAGCCGTTGTATTTAATCTAAGTTCTATGCACTCACGAGCGGGTGCTCAAGTGCCGTTTTCCTCGGTGAATTTTGGGACGTGTACTTCTTGGGAAGGGCGGTTAGTAGCTAAAGCACTGCTTCAAGCACAGTGGAAAGGTTTAGGTCAAGACGAGTCTCCGATGTTCCCGATAGTGATTTTCAAAATCAAAGACGGAATCAATTACGAACACGGAACACGAAACCACGATTTACTTCTCCGAGCTATTCAAGTTTCTTCAAAACGGCTGTTTCCTAATTTCTCTTTCGAAGACAGCAGTTTCAACAAAACATTCTGGCGGGATAATGACCCTCAGCACGAAGTCGCATATATGGGCTGTCGTACTCGTGTGGTAACAAACGTACACGATAATGAGTATGAGCAGACGATGAGTCGTGGGAATGTTTCGTTTACAACGGTAAACCTCCCCTTCGCTGCGTTGGAGTGCAAACGTGATTATCCTGATTTCAAGCTAAACCGTGACAACCTCGACCAGTTTTTCAGCGAGTACATCGTACCAAAAATGGAAACGCTTCGTGACCTGCTAATTCGCCGACTGCGGGTTGTTGGTGCAAGAGCGTGTCGAGGACAGCCGTTTCTTATGGGGCAGAGTATTTGGGTGGACTCGGGGTATTATTCGACAGTAGCATATCTGAATCAAATCTATCCTCGATTAGCCAAGCTTGAGGCAGGTAGAGAAGACCGAATAATCAACTTGACAAAATCCGAAATTAACGCTTTGAAGAAACGCTACAACACTGTTCTCAAGCGGTTAAACCAAGGTGAAGCGTTGTGCGATGAAAATGGAGTAGGATTCGCTTCCGAAGATGAAAAATATTCAGTTGGCTCTCCAATATATAAATACCTCGGATTAGATAACCGATTGAAACGTTTCTTACAAAACGGCAAGCAATGCCCGAATATAAGCGAAATATCGAACCCTATACTGGAAAACTGGCTGTTTGATTTACCGAATGAGATGCACCGCCGTATTCTCAAGAAGATTAAACGACCGCACACGTTGAAAGACCCGCAAATACAGAGGTTGAAACACGGTTCGCTCACAATCGGGTACATCGGGTTAGCAGAGTGTCTCACGGCTTTGTACGGTGAGCATCATGGAGAGAGTGACACAGCGAATTTGCTCGGACGGTTGCTTGTTCAGAAAATGAGAAATCTGTGTGATAAATGGGCTCAAGACTACAGTTTAAACTTCTCTTTGCTTCAAACCCCTGCCGAAGGACTAAGTTTCAATGCTCTTGTTAAAGTTCGCAAGGAGTTTGGCGAAGTCACAGGGGTATCGGATAAAAACTATCTGACTAATTCCTCGCACGTCCCAGTCAGCTACCGCATATCGGCATTTGACAAAATCCGTATTGAGTGTTCACCTCTCTATGACGAAAAGACAGACACGACAATTCCCGGATACTCGGCACTGGCGAATGCAGGGCATATATGCTATGTTGAGTTAGAGCATGAACCTGGATTAAACCCCGAAGCATTCCTTCAAGTGCTTCAATTCATGCACGATAACGACGTAGGGTACGGAGCAGTCAATCACCCTGTTGACCGTGACCCCGCTTGTGGGTATATTGGAGTAATATAAGGTTTGTATCGTTAAAATCTCCGCATTTCTTTTAAGAGGATGCGGAGATTTGTATTTTAAAACGAGGTGTTTATGCGAAAAATTCGTGCTAAGCCAATAATACTAAAAATTCTCCGTCTCATGCGAGACGGTCGATATATAAGGGAGTTTTCTGAAGTCGATAGCGGCAACAAATCTCTGTTGTCGTGTCCTTTTCATTCCTCGGGGATGGAGAACCGCCCGAGTTGTGTTTTGAACTTCTCGCCACACAGCCGTACCGTTGATGATGTGATTTATAGATATCCTGCGGGGAATATGTATTGCTTTGCAGGTTGTCCAACGAAAAGTATCATCCACGCTTATGCTCATGTGGTGTACAACGATGACGATGTTGCGACTGTGGTTCAAGTGTGCAGAGACCTCGCTGAACAAATCCACGAGGATTTTGAAGACCTTCTTACTCTGACTGGATTAGGGAACGAGGAAGTCGAGTTTGAGGAAGAGGAAAATGCTGAACCTATGGTTCTTCCTACAGGCTTCGTTCCCTGCGATTATTTTCCCCCGAGACAGCCGTTTGAAGCAGCAGGTATTCCAAACTACGCTCTTAACCGTGGAATATCTGCCGATGTCCTCAAGCTGTTTGGGGTTTTCGAAGACACTGAGCAGAAGAAAATTGTTTTCCCCTACCGAGACGAAGACGGCACGGTTAAACTGTATGCAACTCGCCGTACAGATAAAAAAGCTTTCGATTACCCGCCGAAAGCTCCGAGAGTTATTTACGGAGCTTTCGAGTTAATGAAAATGTTAACTTCGCCTGATTGCAAACTCCCACGTACAGTGTTTATCGTTGAGTCGGTGTTTAACGCTTTAATGTGTTGGACTTATGGCTTCCCCGCAATCGCTATGTTTGGTACATCGTGTGATTACGTCGAACTCAAAACGCTGCTTAAACGCTGCGAAGTCTCGACCATAGCTATCGCCACCGACAACGATGCTAACGACCCAAAGAATCCGGGCTTGAAAGGACGTAACAAGCTCAACAAATATTTAAAAGAGTTTTCCCGACACGCATTTTTAATTCCAGAGGATTGGACAAATCCTAACGGAAGCATAAAGGATATCAACGACCTTACATTCAATGAATTTCAGACCTTATGCGACCGAGCAAGGATAAGGAGAATTTAGCCTTAGTCCCTACGTAAACAGCATTTATTTAGTACAGCACACGTAGGGCTGAGAATAACTCCTACGCACAATGATTGAAAGGAAAACAAAGAAATGATGAACTCAACTCAAGGCGGAGTAGTTCCCGCAACACCGCAAACTGCGGTCGCAGTCCAACAGCCCCAAGCTGTTGTCCCTGCTCGCTACGGTCCCCCTGCGGACGTAGACTTTAACGATTTCAAGGAAGCTCTGGAGAATGTCACTCTCCGTGTTCCGAAAATCAAAAATCCTGGGTCAGGTTCGGTATTCTTCACAGTACTCGACTCGGAAACAGACGAAGAAATCGCCGTGAAATCCATTCGTGGTGTCGTTCTTCACCAGTACAAATCCCGCTCGTACTACGCTACACCGTACACAGGCGGGTCGGACGTAACCCCTCCCGATTGCTCGTGTTACAACATTAAGCAAGGTATCGGCAGAGGAAATCCCGGAGGGGCGTGTATTTCATGTCCTCTTAATCAATTTGATGACACAACAAACCGCAAAGAATGTCAAGAGCGTGTTGTCATTTATTTCCTCAAAGAAGGTGAAATCTTCCCTTCGTTATTATCCGTACCTGCTGGCTCGCTCCGTTCGTGGGACGATTATGTTTATCGCTGTACAACCCGAGGTAAAGCGTTGAAGAATGTTATTACCGAGGTTCACATTACAAGCGAGGTCAACAAGAACAATCGCTCATTCAATAAGATGAATTTCAAAGCGGTCGGGGCTTTAACGGTGGAAGAAAAGAGCTTTACAGATGCTCTTGCCTCTAAGTTCAAATCTCTTGTTGAAGAAGAAACAGAAGCTTTCAACGCAGGAAAACTGGACGGAGACAGACGTGACAACACTCAGCAAGTAATTCCTGTGCAGGCTCAGAGCTATGAACAACAATTACTCGCTCAACAGTCAGTTGAACCGCCTCCCCCGCCTATACCTCCGCAAGTTGCTGCTCAGATGATTCCGCAAGTTCCCCCGCCTGTGCAACCTGCACCGCCTCCGCAACCTGTACCGCAATTTGCAACACCTGTTCCACAAGCAATGCCGCAACAAGTTGCTCAGGTCGCACCTCCGCCCCCTCTCCCACCCGAACATCCGACTCCGCCGAGAGCAACACCGACTGCTGTCAGTGCGAATGCTGTTACTGTTGAGCCTGTGGCGATAGCACCCGCACCCGAAGTGGTTGCCGAAGTGACTACTGCACCTCCTGAAGCAGTTACATCCGCTCCCGAGGTTGTCGAAGCTGTGATTATTCAAACTCCGCAACCTGTTTCTGTACAAGCAGCAGTGCAAGCGACTCCCGCACCAACTGCGAATATCCCTGCTGTTGACTGGAGTCAATACGAGAATCTTGAAGACGGTGACACACTCGGTTAATCAATAATAAACTCACGGACTGACTGTGTCTTTCAGTCAGTCCGTTTTGTTAGAAGGAGATACGACATGGCAAAAATACAGATGAACAAAGAGTTCAACGCTGGTGCAGTCAAGGTAATAGTTCACGAACTTACAAAAGAACAATTCACCGCCAATAGAACAGACGAACGCTGGCTATTCCGCTTTGATGTTCAGAAGAAAATCGCAAAAGCATCGGAAGAACCTGACAATGTTATGATTGAGGGAGAGGTGAAATGCCCTCGTTGTCCGTGTCCTGATGACTGTAGTATGGCGGTCTCCCCTTTCATTCAAATTGTCCGAGAGGACGGCTCGAAATGGTTTAACAAAACTATTACCCCACTACGTAAGTATGTCGGGAATACGACATTCTCTGTGAAATTCCCCAAACTCCTTATCGAACTTCTCAACGATGTCGGCATGAAAGCAAAAGCCGAGGTTCTCGTAGCTTTCTCAGGTAACAATGGTTGTCGTGCTTTCCTCGGGGTAGATGATAAAGACCCTGCGAAAGCAAAATATCGGCTCATAGACATACAAGGCGATTGCTCGGGAATGACGCTTGAAACTTTCAAAGACGCTATAACTTTCGCTGAAACAGTCGAGAAAACGGCTGAGATAATTCGCAGTCTTCCCGACTTCGGGGAATACTCGGTTGTCCACGAAGCCCCAAGCGAAGTTAATAACAATACGACAACCGATGTCAAAATGGTTGTAGACGCTATTCGTTCGGCACGGTACGTAGCTCTCGATATAGAAACCACAGGGCTTGACCCGCTTGTCTGTGAACTCACAGGAATGAATATCACAACAATTAACCCTGCTGCGAGCGGAGAAACTAAAGCCAACTTAACCACGTACTATGTACCGTGTATATGCAGTGTTGCAGGAGTTCAATGTGCAAGTCGTACAGAACAAGAGGAAATATATGCCGCACTCCGAACCTCGAAAAACATCTTCCACAACGCTCCGTTTGACGTAACTGTACTCAAACACGTATTTGGCGGAGATTACTTGCCGATATTCGCTGATACAATGATATACTCCCAGAAATTATTCTGCGGTCAGTGGATGACTTTCGGTTTGAAAGAGATGTATAATCGCATAGTTATCGAAGACGACGGCTTCCCCGCTCTCTCATATAAAGATGTATTCACCGAGGATTACCGTGTGTATATCTCTTTCGACCCACGGTTTGTGGCTCGATACTCTGGTTATGACTCATATATGACAGCACGGTTATTCCTCCGCCTGTTACAATGGGCGACACCGACAGGAAAAGAGTATAAGAGAATTATTACGGACAATCCGTATTGGAGTGAGGTAATTCGAGGACTTATAACGGTAGAAATGCCGTTACTACCTCATGTTATCGAGACTTGTGATATTGGGCTTCATATCGACCGCAACCAACTTGAAAAGCTGTGTGGCGAGTATGAAGAGAAGAAGAATATCGCTTATGCAGCAGTTCAGGAAGAGTTCAATACTAATAGTCGGATTCAAAAATGGAAAGAAGACAATCCTGATTACAAATTCCCCGAAGAACTCAATCCCCGCTCTAATCCAACTGTTAAATGGTTGTTCGCCGAGATATTCAAGGTTGAAGCCGAAAGTTACGGCAAGAAAGTTATCGGAGACAAGCGAAAAATCCCTGCGTCAGCTCATGAGATTTCTAAGCGAATACTCAACTACAGAAAAATCGCCTTGCTGCATAAAACTTTCCTTGCAAACAATCTGGAAGTTATCGACCAACCTCATTCCGACGGGGCATTGCATCCAAATCTAAAACAATGCGGGGCTGCTACAAGTCGCTTTACGTGTTCGGGACCCAATCTACAGAACATCCCAAGCCGTGAGAAGATTATCAGGTCTCAGTTCTCGGCACGTCCCGGAAACGTCTTTATCTCGATTGACTTTTCGGCACAAGAACCGAGGATACTGGCAAATTTAACTCGTGACCCGAAACTTATTCAGAATTACCTTGACGACAGAGATGTGTACTGCACGTTAGCAAGCGGATTATACAATGTTCCTTACGAAGAATGTCTTGAATTCATCGTTGAAACCATGGTTGACGGCAAACCTGTTTTCAAGCTCGACGAAAACGGTCAGCAAATTGAGAATGCCGAAGGAGCTAAGCGTAGAAAACGTAACAAAATCTATCTGCTCGCCCTCTGTTACGGTAAAGGAGCGGCATCGCTCGCTGTAGACCTTGAAGCAGCCGCATACTCCGACTGGGAAGACGAATGTAAGAAAGCTGAATCGGCGGGACAACCGCTTCCGACAAAACCCAAAGCGGTAACGACCGAGGATGCCGAGGTACTCATGGCAGCGTTCTTGAAAATGATACCTACGCTTGACGATTTCAAGAAGAAATCAGAAGCACGTTCATTGAAAGTCGGTTATGTTCAGACCCTACTCGGACACCAGAGATATTTACCCGATACTCAGCTTCCTCCGCACCACCACATATTCATAGATACGTGGGCAAAACCACGAGTCAGCTATAATAGTTGGGAATGCCCTTCACTCAATCGTCAGTGGCAACAGAACGGTAAAGAGTTTGCAAAACAGTACAAAATTGTTTCTACGAACTCACTTATCTCGGCTTGTCGGCGGAGAGTGTTTAACACCCAGATACAAGGAACTGCCGCAGGTCAGACCAAACTTGCATGGCTGAAAATCGCCACTGACCCTGAATTCAAACGGCTCGGCGGTCGTGTCGCTCTGCAAATCCATGACGAGTTACTGTTTGAATGCCCTGAGGCAGTGGTTAACGAAGTCGCTAAGATATGTAAATATCACATGGAGACCTCAATACTCGATTGGATACCTGACTTCGCTGTCCCTGTCAAATCCGACGTTGCTGTTATGGTTCACTGGGATAATGCGAAAATGGATAACCTCGACTTCACACTCTCGTTTGATGACGAGGTTGATGAAGACGAAGCAGAAATCGTCGATGTTCGGTTCGCAGTTCTCCCCGAAAACGCATAAATCTCATACTGCCGTCTACTTCGCATTAAAACAGTAGACGGCAGTGTTATGTAACATTGAAGTAGAAGAATGTGGGGGAGGGTGTTATGATAAAGATACGGAGTAGTTCGGGGGTCGCCGATTCTTACGAAACTCGGATTGCCGACGAAACCAATAAAGACAATTTCTCGTGGAAGGACATTTTGATTCGTTGGAACGAGTCTTCCGAGAAATGGGATGTTATGATTAACGGCTTATCTATTGCTTCTGTAGACAACAAGCTCGAAGCCATTAAATACGTTGAAGATAACAAATACCCTGTTGATACCGATTTTGAAATGCACACTTACAAAGAAGGTGCAGGGGACGGCAGAGTAACAAGTGGTTGGAGTGTCGGTATTAAAGCCAGCTTTATTGATTCTTTCGGAGTCAAACAAAGTTTCAAGCAAACCAAGTCTTACGCAAATATGTGGATTAAACGGCTTGTCGAAGAGCAGGTAATCACACAGGGTATGGCAAAGAAGATGAGAGCGGAAGTTCGCTCATTAACTAAGAAATAAGGAGAAATGTTATGATTAAGATTAGAAGTGCTGCGGGTGTGGGGCGTGTCGATTTATCCGATATTGCCGATAAAGCTATGAGCAATGAAATGGCAAAGATGTATCGAATTGTGAAAGACTGGTCTGGTGAATACGAGGGCGGTGTTAGTATTAGTCTGGTTATCAGCTTGAATCAAATCGACGTGTTTAATGTTTGCGAGAAAGTCGGCATATTCACTTACACTCGGTCAAGCGGTGAGTACAATTTTCTTAACTTGACTACGAACGAGACTTTAACTTCTGTTTGTGCTTATGCGTTAGAGAGCAAAGCCCACAAGAGTTTGTTCGGAAGAGCGACAAAGGTCAATTCGTCGGCGAATCGTGAATGGATATGTCAAACTACTTCTGCCAGTTTCAGACAAACGGCATCTCAAACCGCTTTCGCTCGAATTGTTGCACCGACGGCAGAACAAGCAGAGAAGATTTTTAGACGCTCCCCTTACGTTTCTTCTACATGGCATGATGTAGTGACAGAACCTTTTTCGGATGACGCTTGGCAATCCCTCATTGAGCTATCGAACACTCCGCACCGATACGGAGAGTCGGCTTATACAGACGCTACGTCCAGTATTCAATAATCAAATCAACGCCGAGACTGCATTTCTTTAATCAGTCTCGGCGAAATTATATCTTGGAGGAAAATATGAAACATGAGTTTTGTCAACCACGTGTAGACTGCGATTGCAATGCACGAATTGCGAAAGACCCCGACGCTCAGTTATGCCCTGTGTGCGAATGGGGAGCGAGTATTTGCAAAATCTGCGGACAGGTGGAGGGAGAATTAACTGCTGAATGTCCCGGAAACAAAGATTGGAGGAAGAAAGATGATTAAACCTACTACACCAAAATTCGAAATCGGGCAAACCCTTACTGCTCTTGAACAGTTTGGAACTAACTCCCCGTTGAACGAAGCATCTTTACACGTTGGGGATACGGCGGTCGTAAAAGAATGTTTTCAACTTGACAACCAACCCGACGTGAATATCTATTCATGCGAGGGTTATAATGGCTTCATGTACGATATTCGTGAAGACCTTGCTATAGCGGCGATACCGAAAGACAAAGACGGAAAAATCGTGTTTGATTACAGCAGCACCGACAGGGAGAAAACCAACTTTGAGTTGAGGTTCTTCGAATTGTGGACACCGAGTATTCTTGAACCCATCTTAATGACGAAGGATAAATACGCACAGCTTTCCCTTGCTGTTAAATCAGCGATTTTCGATTTCAACAATAGAACACTCACAGTAGATACAATTCGACACGACAACATTAAAACGGTGATTGACGATTTAGTTACCTGTGTTATTCGTGAAGTCATAGGTGTGATTGTTAAGAAAAGGTCTCCTGACGGAAATTGGTCTCAAGCTCTTATGGTATCGTTCAAAGATACGGACGAGCCGTGGACGCTTGTCATGAAAATTGACGGAGAGGAAGTGGATATAAATGAATGATGTGGGACTTAACCCTGCTGCTAAATTTGAAGAAATTTTCAACACCTATGTTATCGGGCAAAGAGCGGGAGCGGAAAATTTACTTGAATGGTTGAGGTCAACTGATTTCTTTACCGCACCTGCGTCAACAAGATTTCATGGAGCTTTTGACGGCGGACTTGTAGCACACAGTTTGCACGTTTACGAGAACCTTGAATGGCAAGACCCTGTGTCTCGGGCTATCGTTGCCCTTCTCCATGACGTAAATAAAGCAAATTTTTACAAACCCAAATGGAATAACAAGAAAGTCTATAGTTCGCAAGGCTCAAAACGTGATGGTGGTGGTTCGTTTGACTGGGTTCAGGAAAAGGGCTACGAAATTGACGACCAACTTCCCTACGGTCACGGCGAAAAATCAGTATATTTAATCCGCAAATTTATAGGGTTGACCGATGAAGAAGCACTTGCTATCCGTTGGCATATGGGCGGGTTTGACGATGCTGTTAGAGGCGGAAATTCCTACAGTGTCAACAAGACTTTCGAAACCTATCCGCTTGCTGTTCAGCTTCATATAGCCGATTTGAAAGCTACGTATCTTAACGGTGTGTAAACTACCATTATACTTATTAATCCCTCTTTCCGATGTAATTGGGAGGGGTTAATTACAAGAAAATGGAGAGAAAATTATGATAAAGATTCGAAGTTCAAGAGGGGTTAAAGTCAAAAGTTCGTCGGTATTGGGTGGAATGAGTGAAGACAACAAAGCCCGACTCGCCAGTATGCTGTTAGATGAAGACGGCGGGTGTTCCAACGGTGGTACGATTCAAGACAGGTTCAATGAATTTATTTCCGAGATTGGTTGGGATTTAGACCCCAAGACTGTAACTCTCAACGGTACGCTTTTCTTCGACCTTAACGCCGAGATGGAGCCTGTACTAATTAACGCTTTCAACGAACAAAAGGGAGTAAATTACAGCGAAGACACTGGAATCGGAGTTCCCGTCAAGGTTAATCTTGCCGATTTGTTGATTAAGGGGAATCCTAAGAATTCTAATGTTGTTTATGTTCCTCGGGGAGCAACCTATTTCTTACAAGACCTCTTGGCTTGTTGGGCGGAGAAACTCGAAGTTGGAAATGATGTTGCTGCACAAGCGATTAATGTTTCTTTCTGGCTTGATGATGCTTGGGACGTCGGCGAAGAAGATATGATACTCGACGTTTCGGATTCTGAAAGAGTTATGCTAACAAGTTGGAAGTAATCTCTTCCTTCTTTATTTAGGTTTCGCTTTGCTACCTGCTTCGGCAGGTAGCATTGCTTATGTGGACAGAGAGGAAATATAATCTCAAGTCGCATTATATTCTGTGTATCCGAAAAGGATTGATAAACAATAAAGGAGAATAGCGTTATGGCTAAGAAGAACCCTCAGACTGCGGTAGAAAGTAAAACCGCAACCACTCCGAAGAAAACTTCGGGTAATATGACTATCGAAGGTCTCGGTAGTCCGTTTACTGTTAAACAGATGTTGAAACACAGTAAACAGGAAATCTCACGTATCAACCAAATCAAGGGACAGCGTTTCCTCAACGGTCTTGTTGAGAAATGTGTACTTGCGAAATCGAAAGTCGGGCTGGAAAGTGTGTATTCGGCAGTCGGACCCGTAAACGTGCATTTCGACGAGAATGGCGAAGTTCAGCCGACTGAAGACACGGCGGTTAACGGCTCGGTAAGTGCGGAATCGGAAGAAGGCGAAGACCCTGAGCCGACACAGGCGGTTCAACAAACTCTGGAACAGAAACTGAGTATGTGTACAGGAACGGAGTGCTACTACGAACACAAGGTATTCGGTGTAAGCTTCAAATTCACTGACGGAATCAAACTTCTCGCCGACGAGGGGAAGGCATATTGGCTGATTGACGCTATTCTGTCTTATCAGACGGCGGAATTCAGAACGAAGAATCCTTTCCAAGTCTGGAAATTGATTCCAAACAAACTCAGTGCCAAGAACCCTGACGGATGTACGCTGAAATGTGAAGATGGAAACGGCAGTCATGTTAAGTTACAACGTATTCCTTTCACTGATTTTCCGTTTAACCAGTTCACTGAACCGCCTAAATTCTTTTTCCAGAACGATGTTTTGTTCGTTCCTTCGGAGTATTAGAGAATGAAACCTAAAGTTGCACGGCGGATATGCCAGACTTGCAAGTCTCGGGTGAAATACAATCGTCGCTCGGCTTGCACTCACTCGCTGAATCCATGGCGTAAGGGTTCTGACCCAACCGTTGGCTGTCTTGATAAAGCCTGTGAATATTACGAATGGCGAGGGTTCTTCGAGTATTGGGAATTTGATGACAGGAAACTGATTCCAAAGTATAAGAAACTCGGATTAATACGATAAAGAACATTTATTACTTGACGGCGGACTGCGTTGTTCGCCGTCAGATTATGAATTAGGGAGGTATTTATGACAACTCTTGTCCGATTCACGATAGATAAGGAAACTAACAATATCTTTCGCATTCAGCGGTGCGAAGACCAGCAGACTCATTACGACCCTAATATTGATTACTACAACGCTTCGTTTACGCTGGTAGGGGAACACCCGATAACGAACTGCTATAACGCTCTTGACACACGAAGTTCGTTCTCGACTCTGACAACGGTGTGCCTAAAGGTGGAGCAGTTAACGACATGGTTAGGAGAAATCAAGAATGTACGTAAAACCACCAACCACCACTCGAGAAGCCTCTGACTATCAGGAAAAGAGGATTCTTCGACTGTTACCGACATCGTTTCGTCAGAGTTCAAACAGCGGAGCGGGAAAAATCCGAAAAGGTGACTTATTTAATAACGACTGGATTATCGAAGCCAAGACACATATGAAGCCTGTCTCTAATCACCACGTATTATACGGAGACCTCAAAGAACTACGCAAACATGGTTTGTCGGCGGGAAAACAAACAGCCTACGTATTTGACTTCGGGTTTGGTACAGAAGTCCTATATGAATTGACTCGGGTGGAGGAATGTGTACCTGTTGTATGTCCCGAAAAACTGTCATTCTGCAAACGTGTTACTTACGGACTTTCTTTTAATGCCAAGAAGACAATAACGGCATTCCCGAAAGGGAACCGCCGTGAACCTGAGCATTTCATAAAAATACACGGCTCGGTTTACCGCATTAAATTATTTGACCCGAAAAATTATATGTAGGAGAAACCATATGTTTGCAGACAGAGAGTCACACGCTCTGTATCAGAGGCTAAAGATGTACAATCGAAAAGCCCCTCGATTATTTAAGCGGGGGGAGAAGGGTTGGTCTGTTGGTGATACCTACTTCGATAAATCACTGATTACGCTAACGGATGAAGAAGTCTATGTTGACGTTGGTGCAAATCAGGGCAATACTCTTCGTGATTTCATTACGGCGGTAGACGGAAAGTTTAAGTACATCTTTGCTTTTGAACCTCAGTCCACATTGTGCGATAAATTGGAAGCAGAGTTTTACCCAAATCTATCACCGAAAATTCACATTTCGTCCAATGTCGTTGGCAGTCAAGTTGGGTTTGCCAAAGTCAAGAAACGAGCAAAGTATCCCGACGGAATCGACCAGCAATACGAAGAGTGCTACGAAGAACAAAGCACTCACATATGCACTACTCTTGATGCTGCAATCGGTACAACTTGGAATGATGACCGCAGACCGACATTGATTAAGATGGACGTAGAGGGTATGGAGCGGGAAGTAATAATCGGAGCGACGAAAATTCTTGAAATGTTTAAACCTCGGCTTGCGATTGCGGCATACCATCGCCGTGACGATATTGACGAAATCCCGAAATTGATTTTGGGGATTAACCCCGAGTATAGAATATATCTGCGGCATTATGAGAGAGAAGAACCGCATAGCACGATTATATATGCGGTATAGAAGGGAGATACATTATGCAAGGAGTTCCGAATGTTACACGTACTTCGGTATTTAATGTGAACTACTATGGAGACGGCGGTATAAAGACTGCGTCATTTGATTACGGTCAACTCACCGATATTATCAATGATGACGCAACTCTTGTAGCGGATAAGGTTCGCTACATTTCTGATAATTTCAGAGCAAAATTTGATACCGCTTACTTCGATGTCAAGGGGCGGATGGATTTTCACTCTACACATGAATCCCCGAATATTGATGGCTTGAATCTGTGTATGACGAGTTTCCTCAGCCTACGCAAAATTATGCAGACTATTCAAGCTTTATGTAAAGACAACGCACTGATATTTGCTGGAGATAAGTCTGACCCGAGGAATGCTTTGTATAAAAATCTTGCTGACTCCGCTGCTCATAACTCAGCGATATGTAAAGAAACCCACGACGCTATTAAGAAAATATTGACTGTAGCGTACACAAATTATAATGGATAAAGGAGAAGAATATGTCTAAAAAGAAAGAAGCGGTTGCTGCGAAGGAAGCCAAAGTTCACCCGATGTTTGCGGTGAAACTCGGCGGGATGGAATTACAACGAACCGTCCCTGTTGCCGAGACCAATGTAGTTAAAACCAGAGACCCGAATTTCAACAAAATTCTCGGGGGCGGTATTCCGACAATGGGTATTACCGAATTTTGGGGTGAGTCTGGAGGCGGCAAATCGACAGCAGGGATTGAAGCAACTCGGGCTTTTCTCGATAACACAAGTGACCCCCGAGGCTGTGTTTGGTTTGATGTTGAGTACAGTGGTTCAACAATCTGGATGAATAAGTGCGGCATCGCTTATGACCTCGATGACAAAGGACAAGTCCAGTACCAAGATGTTAAATTCCCTGATGGTAGAGTTGTGCGGATGCCGCTACTTGACCCGAACCTCGGAATTATGCGACCTCCCGCAGGTATGAGCGGAAACAAAATATTTACCGCTATCCGTGACCTTGTTCGCTCTAACACAGTGAAATTTATCGTTCTCGACTCTCTTGCCGCTCTCGTACCTGAACAGGATATTCTTGGAGCAGAAAATAGCAAGAACGACGACCTTGCTAAAACCGTAGTCGGCTCGTTTGCTCGTATGGTGGGTAACTGCTTGAAACAACTTCGCCCTTACTTAATTGAATATCAGGTTCAGTTGATATTCATTAACCAATTACGGACGAAGTTAACAAGCTACGGCGGAATGGATGTCAGCCCCGGAGGACGTGCTGCCGAGCATTACCGTGACATCTCTATCCAGTTTGTTAAGATGGGGGCTTCCGAGAAATACAACGCTGATTTTGTTGAATGTGCAACAGGCGAGGAAGCAGCAGGGTTTAAGTCCAAACTCATCTCGAAACGCTCGAAAGTTGCCGACAATATTCTTTCGTCAATCGAAGTCGGGATTAACTACACTACTGGTATCGACCATTTGTACAACACGATTTCATACGCTAAAGCCGAGGGATATTTGTTTACGGCGGGTAGCTCTTGTCGTATCAAGTTGTTTACCCCTGACGCTGAAACAGGCGAAATGTACATGAAATTCAAATCCAAGGTAGAGCGTATGCAGTTCATACAAGACAATCCCGAGTGGTGGGAAGATTACTGTGAGCAAATGGGGACCGCCGAACTCGAAGAGTACGAAGACGAAGCTCCTGAATGGGATGGCGTTGAAGATACGGACGAGGATGTTGCTTTCTCTCAAGCCGTTGATGGCTCTCCCGACGAACTCAAAGAAGACCGTGCATCCGCCGAACTTGACGAATTGAAGTAGATTATAGCATTAATTTCTCAGACCCCTTTGTGAGGTCTGAGAAATTGTTTGGAGGTAATCATGGATAAGAGAGTTCAAAAAGAGACTTGGACAGAAGCAATATTAAATTCTTTGGGAATTGTGGTAACTATCGTTGTTATTGTTGCTGTTACCTTGTTTTTAATATCAGCGTTACACAAATCGACAGCAAAGAAAGCCGACGATTATTGTTGTACTGTAGAAGTCGTGGTTTCTTCGGGGGATAACCTCACTCGACTAATCGAGAGAAATAGTTTCCCCGACAGCAACGGCGGACGTTTTGATATGCGAGAAGTTATTCGAGTAACTCGCAGTCTTAACGGCTGGGACGAAGGAGCTTTACCAAGTATTTATCCCAAAGACATAGTTATTGTGCAAGTGTATTGCGGGGAGGGTTGTAATGCAGGCTAAGATACGAACAGACAGCTTTATTGTTAAAGGACAATCAACACTTGAGTATGTCGTGCATAACGACAAAACAGCGACTGACCTCATGAAATTTGAAGACCCATCATCTTCGGACGCTGTAACCGCCGACCAAATAGCCCGAGGATTGATTTTGACGATGAGCTTACCGCAGAATGATATTCTCTTTCCATACGTGGTTCTTGCATGGATGGAGGATTTTCTTATGGATTATACTTCGTTAACCGATGTGCTGGGGGAAAATAATTACGGATACAAAGATTTCATTGCTAATACCGTTATTCCCGCTATATCAGAGCTGGGAATCGAACTCCCTTACCCTATTGCAATCATAGAGCAATATACCAGAACTGCACTTGGAATATTGTTAAAACGCTACCCCGACACAGAAATATTCGACCTGTTAGAACTGGCGGAAATAACCCCTGTGAAACTCTATCGTATGTATGTGATTTCAACCACAGTGCTAACTTACAAGTCTGATGGTATATTGAACAAAATCCACACCCATTGTATGTTTCCTGAGGACTATGACAAGCAGTTGAAACAAGAAATGTCGGGGTTAAGAGCGAAGCCAAGTTTTCATACATTCGACGAAAACAATGATATGCGGTCAGTGATTAAGACACGAACCCTCTTTCCCCAACTGTCAACAAGGGCGGCAATAATCCGAATGTGTATAAAATGTAGTATATTACAGCAAATATCTAATTCCAATAAATAAAGGAGATTACCACAATGGATGAAAATGTTTTGGAAAGTTTGGAAGGTTTAGACTCTCTTGATACAGGCGAAGAAGCAAAAGAGGAAGAAGTTGCGGAAACCGACGAAACTCTTGACGATGAAGACGGTATTGTTGACGAAGAAGTGACCGAAAGTGATGACGGTCTTCTCGGCGAACTTAACGCTGATATTCCTGATGTCACAGGCTCGGTCACTCTCAACTGTACTTCGTGTTCCGCTCTATACCTTCAATTAATCGGAGACCCCGAAGACGCTCAAGACGCAATGTTTGCTAAGTCGATTACCGAAATGACAGCCACCTGTCCGCAGTGTGGTGAATTAACACGTCAGGTAGTTGTTTCTGCTCCGTTGTCTGCTCCCGACCCGATTGAATCAGAAGAACCCGAGGGCGAAGGAAAAACCAAACTCTTATCTTCATTAAATAAGCTTGGGGTGCGTCAATACGGCAAATCGCCTAAAGTACAGTCGTCACAACCAATAAAATCGTCGCAAACTCCGACAGGAGAAGACCCGCAAATAAACAGTTCGATGATGACGAAGCGTACTAAACGCAGTGCAAGAATACAGTCAAACGCACAAGAGGATGTGACGCAAGTCATGTTCCGTAAGTGCAAGGATAACGGCGAAATCGTCGCAGTCTTTGTAGACGATGTGCGTGGTGATATGGTTGGGACGTATTTACACAACGGTCAGCACGGAGACGCTTCTGTGTCTTGGGTTGATGAAGACACTGTTTTAGCTCGCCCGACGGAATACAAAGAATTGATGATTGAACTCGGTCAGCAAGGTTATTTCGTTGATTCTGTGGCAAGTTGGGAAGGACGTAAACCTCGTTCTTCGAGGATTGCTTCCAACGCACAAGGCGGTGTAGGCAGTTTCAGACGTTTTGAGTCAGGTGACTGGAACGGCTACGCAGGTGCGGAAAATCTTCCTGATGGTTCTGAACCGTTGATTTACAACGGAACTAACTTCGATATTGTTATCGGTGGTAACGAAGACGGTTCTGAGGGCGTGGATGTTCAAGTCACTGGATACTTCGACGCAACGGAAGAAGAGTTCATATATGACAAGCAGTTCAATAACGTTGACCGTGCTGTGAACTATGCGACAAGGACGCTTATCCCTATGGCTGATATGGAAGTTTTTGATGTCGATGACCTTCAAAATTTTGAAGAAAACGGCATGGAACGCTTGGTATAGGAGGGTTGAGATGATTAGAGTTAGAAGCGGTGCGACAGGATTCGCAGGTATTCCGACAATTATTCCTCCGAGTGGTGAGAATGTAGCAGAGTCTGTTTTAGCGACAGGCTCTGCTCCCCTTGTTCCGTCTACTCCTGTGAATTCGGATTTGAGTTATATGGAGGCGGACAAACTCGCCATTATTCTCGAAGTCGCCAAAAGCATAGACAAGGAAATCTCTGTTGTTTGGGATTATCGTGACTCCGAAAACGCAGACAAAGAGGCTATCGTTGAAGCTACTATTGCGGGTGAAGACCATTTACAAGATTATGTCTGGGGAATTTCTGCGGATTACATTAGCGACCAAGAGTTTAACGTAATCGGGCAAATCCTCGCTGCTTGTGAATTGAATTACCCCGATTCAGGTATTGAGCATGATGATGTTTGGGGAGCTTTCGAACGTGGAGACTTTGACATAACCTCCGATACTTCCGACGTATTCGCAGCTATGAAAGGCATTGAACTCAAAGGGACGTTCATTTACAACACTGGTGAAAACGGTGATGTTGCAGGAAGCATGGACGAGAACTCCACTCCTGTTAAGTTCCTTGCAAGTGTGTACGGTGCTTCCGAAACCGATGTAGCTCTGTTACTTAATCGTTTATGGACGGCGGAAGACGAAGAAGAAGCTTCTACCGCAGACCTGAGCGATTATTGGAGACGCATTCCTCGTGATATGTTAAACGGTGCTAAAGCCGTGGTTGACGCTTTCAATAACCACTTAACTGATTACTACTACTCCGACATAGCAATTCCTGTGTTTGTAACAGTAGAACAGTTGATTGGGGCTGACCTCGACAACATTTCAATCGTGTTGGACGGCTCTACCGATAACTGGGGCGTGTACGACGGAGTCAGCGGTGCTTACGCAGATATCGAGCAAACTTTCCGCAAGACTGACTGGCAAGGCGAATTGTTATTAGACGAAGCTAAACAAGGCTCTCGTCGGTATACCATGGATGAAATCGCTGGTCTGACAGACCGAGCTTTTACTCGAATTAAGGAGGTTAGGTAATGATTAAATTAAAAAGTAGCGACGGCTATACTCCGCAAAGAACCAAGGGCGGTTTCCCCGCCGTGCTTAAAGAAGTCGTGAGTGAAATCGGGCAATGGGCGGAGGGGCAAGATTTTAATGAACTCCTTGTCACTGAAGAACAGGACTATCTTGAAATCACAGATTCCCTCGGCGACGAAGTCGGTGAAATGAAATTTTTCATTCGTGGTACTGACTACGATGACGGAATAGTTGCTGATTTAACGGTGGATGGTAATACGGGCGGTCGGGAATGTTTAGATAACACTAACCGTGATAAAGTCGCTCATTTCATTCTGCGTGTGCAGAATATGTTAAAGAAAGCACGGTTAGGGCAATTTGATACAGCGATTAATTCGGCTGAAGATTCCACAAGTCGTGAAGGTTGGGTCGCTTCAATCAACTTTGCTACTATAGAGGATGATTTCCTTGACGGTTTCATTCAAGGGATTATAGAGAAAGGCTACAAGTACGAAATCGACAACGATACCCGAGATGAACACGGTGACTTTGACGAGGGTGAAGGCGAGTACATTATTGATGGCGAAATCACCATATTCGGCAGTGGAAAGAACCGTGTATCTGTCAAGCGTGATTTAACGAAAGTGATTGAAACCAACGGCGGATATCAAATTGACATTCAAGTCAGTGACGATTCCTCAACAATAAATTCGGCGGACGATTCCGCTGCTCGGGCAGAGCGAACCTATGAAGTCAATGTCAACTTCTCATGTTTCGCCGAGGATTACGAAGACGAAGACGATGACGAGGGACCCGAAGATTTCACTGTTGACAATTTCATCGAAGGACTTGAAGATAGAGGGTTTGATATAACAGGCGATACTTACGTTACTGGCGACGAAGCCATGGACGAAGTTGAGTGGCTGTTTGAAGCTACTTTCAACGTCACGACTAAGGTCAGACCTAAAGACATTGAGAAGATTATCGAGGGTGTAATTTCTGATAACAACGGTCAGTCAATCAGTGTTACGGTGTACGACGAAGAAGGTGAGCCGATTGAGTCGTGTGCATCGGTTGATGACACCAGTACACCGATTAACTCCGAAGAATATGACAGTGATTGGGACAGATTCGACGTTTTCGAACCGTGTACTAAGAAATGGATGCCAGACAAAGGTGAAGGTGAGACGATGGCGTCTCAGCTCGTGACCGCCGTAAATAAGCTCGTATACAAGTGGTTCAATGACGGTGATGTATACGACAACACAGGAGCGTTGAAAGGATGGGCAAATGACCTATCGAGCTACGCTAACTGGATTGCGAAGTATTACCCGAACCTCGAAGAAATCCTTATTAAAATCGGCGATATTAAGACGGAGGCAGAATACGAGCAACTTCTGTTTGACTTGGCAAGTGCCGCACTCAGTGAGGATTTCCTTGATGCCGAGGGACAGAAAGCCAAGCAAGGTTCTATATACGATGATGACCCCGAAGGTGGATTCGAGTTTGTCGAAGAAGAGGAATGTTGTGAGAACTGCGGAAACCCTGTAGACCAGCAAGGAATGACATACTGCGATAATTGCGATTCTGAATTGCATTGCGATAACTGCGGAGAACTTAATGAATACTGCACGTGCGAAGATGAAGACGTTTGTGGTACTTGCGGTATGCCGCATGGCGAATGTGAGTGTACAGACGATGATGTTAATATCGAAAGTTCTACCGTTGGAGCGGGTACAGGCGACATCAACACTGGCGATATTAACATTAATATCGGCGACATTGTCAAAATCGGAGACCTCAACATTCTCGGTCAGATTAAAAAGCTCGTTGGAAATAAAGCCGAAGTTCAAGACAAAAACTCAGGCAAAACTCAAACCGTTGACCTTGTAGAACACGAGATAGAACTAATTGAAAGTTCGGCGAAAATCAACTCCGACAGTGAGTTTTCTGAAAATGAACATTTGCTTCAAGAAGGTGAATCTTTCACCGAAGGAGACCCGATTTCAAAAGGTGATGTTATTGTTTTCAACTCTAATCGTTATGGAGCTAAAGACAAATACTTCAAAGTGACTGTTAAGGGTATCGGCAGTGGACTTGCGGGACGTGGCAACCCGAGACCTGAGCGGGTAATTAAAGTGGTTGGCGAAGGCGGAAGCGTTTATTCCATTGACGAAGGTGCGATAGTCAGAATTCTTAGTAGCACACCGATTCAGAGTGCGACAGGGGCTACCGATGCTGATGAACAGTATATAGGAAAACTGGGGCGTGAAGTTGTTCGACTCCTCACGAAAGCGGGAGATGGTGACGGCGGTGATAAAACTTCCGTTTCTTCCAACTTCGAATACGGTGATGGACAAATTGCATGGTTCGTGGACGGCAATTCAAACGGATACGACGATGACTTCCAGTACGTGGTGGATTATAAAAACATCACCCCTAACTTGGCAGACTTAAAAGGTGACGCTCAAGCAATTTGGGAAGACCTGACAAAGAATTTGCGAAATATGCAAATCGAAGAAACTGACTTTGATAACGACGGTGTAATTAGCATTTGCGATATTTGCGGTGAGAACGTGCTTGACGGCGAAGGGTCTGAGGGTGAGGGCGGAGATGTTTGGCATACTGCGTGTAAGGAGGATGAATAATGATTAAAATTCGAAGTTCGGCGGGGGTTAGCGGTGTAACTCCTACGTATAAAGACGTTGAGTCAATACTCGGCGGAGGGTTGGAAGTCCAGCTCAAGTACGCTGGACGCTCGAATATGCGGTATAAGGAATACAACGGAAGTATCGGCTTTAGCGATGATAAAGCAGAATTCAAGTGGATAACGCAAGAGCCATTCGATGAAGCTGATGCTAACGTATTTGTTGAGCTAATCAGCGAAAGAGTACACAGACTGTGCGAGAAGTTCCCAAGTTTAAAAAGTGTCAAAGTGGTATTCTATCTGCGTGATGACCGTAATAACAAGAAACGGTGGGAACGGTGGATGTTTGTTCCTGACCGTTCAGGTGAAGCACTGATGGTTAAGATGTTTGAAGTTCAAGAATAGTAAGAGTTTCACCCCGCTTTTGTTAGAGCGGGGTGAAACTATGACACGATTCGCATTACTCAAGTGAACGATAAGAAAGATTAGAAGGAGAATTGATTATGAAATTGAGGAATATTACTGTCGAATTTTTGGGAATCTGCTCACTGCCTGAGGGCGAGTTCACTATCAAGGAATTCTTGACCGCTAACCACGCAACTATTACCCGAGACCTTCAAGCAAATTGTCAGAAGTTTTTCAACGCTGAAACAGTCAAAGGGAATTGCGTCAAAGGCAAGCGTGGAAATCAATCAACTTACTGTTTTTCCGAAGTAGTAGAGAATCGTAACGCTGTAGAAGACGCTGAATTTATTGCTCGGCTTGGCAACGTGACTGTCCAAGATGCTGTTGACGCAGGGCTGAACGTGTCGGAGGTCGAATCTACTCCAGTATTTGATTATGTGGCGGGTACGCCCGTTTCCGTGGAAGATTCTGTTGTCGAGAAGAAAGTTCGCAGTGTCCTCGGTGAGAATGTATGGCGGTGTGTCCAAGAAGCAATCGGTTGGGGAATCTGCAACGCTGTTGAGAGAACAGGCGGTAAAGACTACTACATTTACGGAGCTAAATTCTCTTCTCTTGTTTCACTCGAAGGATTTCTCTGCCGCAACCTTGACCGATACAAGGAACTCTGTTGTGACCTCGCTGTCCGTGTTCACGGTGATAGAGAGCGATTTGCCGAAATCAAAGCAGACATAGAAAGGCTGAAGGATGAAATAGCGTAATGAAATGTTGTAAGAATTGTGAACATTACTGCCCTGCGGGAGCGTCAACACTTCATTACGACCCCGAAAGTTGCGACAGACTCGTTGACGCTAACGGTAATGGACGTAACCTCCCCGTCCCTCTACTGAGAACTTGTAAGCATTTTGAATTCTATCGACCTTATAGAAGATTTAGATGGGAGTCGGATGAGCATTATTCGGAGCGTTTACTCAAAGACTATAAGTATCAGAAGTTGTTGAAAGCAGGGTGCTACGAAGCACTGTGAAAGGCGGTAAACTATGAATAAGTGGATTGAAAGATTTACGGAGATAGCCAATATTGATGAAGAAACTGGCTATCAAGATGTGTTTTGGGGGAAGGATACGGACGGTCTTCATTTTCAGGTAAACGGCGTTTCATTTTCCGTTGGTTGGGAAGATTTCTCAGAAGAAAGACTCAACCACTACCTTAACATTATTGCAAGCAGTGAGAAGAAGTCGGAACCGTTCTACGTTGAAGCTTTTAAAGAGCTTTCATTCGGCGGATTGGTTCGTTGTCAAACCTCATCAGCGTACAAAGACACCTACGGTTTGCGAGTATGGTCAAGATTTGGTTCGTGCCATGTTAACGTAATAGTTTATGAAGATACAGGATATTATGCTGACTCGGGATACGAATACGAAGGAAGAATCTACACGCAACAGGCTGTTTTGGCTATTGTGAACGCTGTGTTTGCCAAACAAGACGATAACGGTTGTGACACGTGTCGGGGAAGACCCGAATTTATGGAGAGAAATGATTTCGTAGAGGATTGAATATGATAAAGATACGTAGTAGTAGCGGGGTCGCCGTTAACTCAGACAGACGGCGGAAATACAACGACCGAGAGTTTTCAACTTTCGAACTCGGCACAATTGTAATAGACGACCATGTCAGCAAACGAGTAACTCCGCAACATCATAAGTTAGTTTCAATTGCATCAGGTGGACAAGCAACGGACTGGGACAGCCTTGTCACTTTATTTTCTCCGACTGTCAAGGCGGTTGCCGAAGAATTTTTCAAGCAAGAAGTTCCAACCGACCTCCCAGATGATAAAGAGAACAACGCTCACTATGTAACCAACCAACTCAAAACAGGGTGGGGTGGTATGTTTGGAGTCCGTACTTATATCGCTTGGGATGGCTCACGTTATGGTTTGGGTGTATTGCAATTCGGAGTAATGGCGTGTTTGGTAGTTCGTATGTCGTTTGAAACTTCTTCGGTATCTCTCAAGAGTAGATTGACTGAGGGTGAAGAACTCCCAATTCTCTGTGCTTTTGACTCGGCGATTGCAGATGTTAGAGCGGGAACTCCTAATAATAAATACAACATTCCCCGACAAGAGGGGCGAGGTGTTGTGTACAAAGCTATGCCGTTCGGCAAATTCGGAATGTTGTGGATACCTAACGACTCAATCCCGACTAAACAGATGGGTGAAAAGGAATTTTGGACTTTTCTTCGAGCCAGTTATTATGCACAACGAGAGGATAACAAGAAAGGTAAACCGCCACCACCTAACAACCGAACAGCGACATGGTTTTCTTCCCCTGATGCAGAAGTGTTGAAAACATTGTTTAAAGACAGCACAGAGGAACAGCGAATTTCAGTGTATCAAGCTATTGCTCCGCTTTTATAAATATAACGCCGTTACTCCTGTGGGTAACGGCGAAATTGTTAGCATTACTCTATTAGAAACCTATGAAGGAGGTTAATATGCCGAATATTATATTCAATTTTTCAAGCGGGAACTCGCAGATTAGTTATCCCGCCGGAACTTTCACGATTAAGGAGTTCCTCACGCATAACGGTGTTGAAATCAATCGTGACAATCAAGTTCAGTGTCAGAAGAAATTTAACAAAGCTGCTGACAAGAACGAAATGATTAAATCTAAGGCGGGGAATCAATCTGCCTACTCTGTTGTCGGGGCTTTATCCGAGGGAGTAACTGTTGCGGGAGCAGAGACAGGACGATTTCAATGTGAAGCCCCCAACCAGTCAACGGAACCTTCATCTGCTTCGAACGAAGCTCTTTCGCAAGAACTCATTGATGAGGAATTATGCCGTGGTAGCGGTAAACAACACGGTAAGTTCCGTATCTATGATGTGTTTAGCAGAAATCTGTCTGTCAAAGAGAACGCAGATTTTCTCAAACATGAGTACGGTACAGGCGGTAGTCATCCTGCATACGGAATCGGGTTAGGTCAGAATCACAGCAGTAAAGGTTTGGAAATTGTTTACGGTGAAGAAGGTAAAGAGGAAATCCGTACACTTTTGACGTGGAATAAAGTTGCCAAACGTATCGGCGAACTTATAACTGCTGACCGCTATCTAACCGAGGAAGAGAAGGGTAAATTACCTAACTACATTAAGAAATTAATCGCTGACAATAAAGATGTAGCGGGTGTGATGGCTACAGGTACCTACACAGAGAAAGTTACACTGGCGAACGCTGCTACCGAAGCATACCATGACGGCGGGAATTCTCCGCTGACGGATGCCGAGTATGACAAACTTGAAGATTCAATCGCTCAAGAAGAACAAGAAACTGGTATCGTGTCTCCCGAGTCTCCGACTGTAAATGTTGGTGCTGCGGTGTCTGCCAGTCACTTGACAAAGGTTTCTCACGGCGAACTTCTTATGATGTCGTTGGAGAAAACCAAAGATGTTGACGAACTCAACAGACGTGTAGGCGGAAACAATAACTATATTGCGATGCCGAAGTTTGACGGTTGTGCTGTTCGCCTGAAATACGACAAAGACGGCAACCTCTACCAAGCCGTGACTCGAGGCAACGGTAAAGAGGGAGCGGATATAACCATTCATGCTAAGTGTTTTGGTCGTGACTCTGCAGGAGAACCTACTGTCGGATATGCACCGCTCCACATTCCCGAATGGTATCCGAAGGACGGCGGAGAATTGTGGATAGATGGCGAAGCAATGATAATTGAATCCAACGCTCTCGCTGCTCGGGCTACAGTAACGTCCAAAGAAGACAAAGAGAAATCCCTTCGCAACTTGACTTCGGGTATGCTTAAGAGGCTTGACAACACTCATTCACGCTTGATTTCGTTCTTTCCTTATCGTGTGCGTAAGGGGTCATATGCTCCGGATTTATGGGGAGACCTCGTTCGTCTTAACTCCAAAGGTTTCAATGTCAAAGCGAAGAAAAGACTGTTGACAGGCGGGGTTACTTCAGAAACGCAAGAACAACTTGAAACCTATGCGAAACATTTCAAAGATTTGGGTATCGGCATTGACGGTCTGGTATTTGTATATTCCAACTATGAAACGGCTGCTCAGATGGGAACAACATCGAAATTCCCGAAACACTCGATAGCGTTCAAATTCCGTGACGAAGAAGCTACGACTTTCGTGGAAAGTATTGATTACCAAATCGGAGTTCAAGGCGGGGTAACACCTTGCGTTAACTTCCAAACTGTTGAGCTTGAAGAAACAGAAGTCAGTCGTGCCACGCTCAATAACATTCCTTTCTATAACAAACTCAACTTTGGTGTCGGTGACAAGATTGTTGTGCGGAAAGCTAATCAGATAATTCCGCAAGTTGTGAAAGCCTTAACACACACTGGTGAGCGGGTGGCGGTGGAAGATTGCCCTGTATGTGGAACGAAACTGCAGAAAGTCTATACAGACAGTGAGTGGACTGACTCGGTCTGCACTAACTACGACTGCTCTGCTCGGGCAAAAGCACGGTTGCTTGCCCTCGTTGACGTAAGCGGTCTCGATGTTAAGGGCATCGGAGTCAAGATGATTGAGAAACTCTATGACAACGGTGTATGTAAATCCCCTGCGGAACTCCTTGACTTCCTTATCAACTCCGATGGGATTCACTCGACCGAAACGCTTGAGAAGCTCCATGTGGAAGCGGTAACGAAGTTCAACAACGCTAAATTCGAGAATTTCCTTGTCGGTATGTGCATTCCCTCTGTCGGTATCTCGCTGGCAACCGATATTGCACAACACGTAGATACTTCTCCGTATACTTGTTATGACAACTTGAAAGCGTTTGTATTCTCTGACCAGTTTGCACAGCTTGACGGAGTCGGTGACACAATTGTTTCCACAGTTCGCACATGGTTTGAGAACTACGGCGAAACTATGAGAGTTTGTTTGACATTACACCACAGACATTCTAACTTTGGGGCAGTTGGTCAGACCGAGAGCTGTATTCTGAAATTCCCTGCTCCCGAAGAAAAAGTCGCTCTACCTGCGGACGCTCCTACCGTGGTTATCACTGGTACATTTGAAGTACCGAGAGCGGAATTATCCAAGCAACTCGGAGACCTCGGATTCAAGGTACAAGGGGCTTGCAACAAACAGACTCAATATCTGCTGGCTGGCGGTAATACTGGGGCGGTTAAGATTTCAAAGGCTGCCAAGCTCGGCATACCTGTCGTAGACAGTGTTGACAGACTGCTCGAATTGAGCGGTAAATAAGAGAGTTTTGCCGTCCTGTTGAATCAGCAGGATGGCAACTACTGTGAGGTAAAGCATGAGAATTACGTGTAAAGGTCATTGGTCTTCAAGCACCACGGATTCACCGCCAGAGTTTTATTGTGACTACGAACCGCCATTCGATTGCGGAGATTGTATATGTAACGGCGGTCGTATGTCTCCTGTTAGCGGTAAACCGTTTCGAGGTAATCCCGAACCCTACGTTCAAGCATTTCTTAATAGAGAATACGAACGAGAGCCGAAGACGGCAATTGAGTTCGATTTTCCCTAAGATTTGCTAAAGGGGTTGCGTTATGAGAAGAAAAACACCAAAAACAGATGAGAAGTTTCCTTACGCTTGCGAAAAATGTGGGTCGAATATGATGCCGCAAACAACAGGCGGTTATATGTGTAATTACTGTGATAACTATCACGATGAAAATATTGAAGGAGAAACCTATTATGATTGAAAATTCAAAAGAAGCTGAAACAATCGGCTCTCATCCATCCGCCGATAAAGCCGAGGGCGGAGCTATCCGAATTCAAGCCAATGGTTCGCCCGAATTGAAGTTGGAAAGAAATGGCAATATTTATTGGGACGGTCGGCTGTTGACAACTGATGTCGAAATCGTCGAAGGTTTCCGTAGCTTTCTGACTTACGGCAGCATTGACCGAGCGATAACCCGAGAGATGAAACAGTGGTGTGAAAAACACGACATTAACTGTGTCGAAGACATATATCAACGTGACTCGATAGAAATGGATTGTCAAGAACTTGTCGCAACTCTGTTTGAAATCTTGGAGGGTGAAAATTAAGTTATGACAAAGATAACCTACGAGAGGTCGGGAAAAGAGCGGGTTCTTAAAAACCCGATTCTTGTCTGCGATGATGACGATGGGTATGAAGTCATTCATATCGCCGAGAGCGTTAGCTTCGGTCTGAGATACTGTGAGGAAGGAAACCCCGACGTACAGCAAGGAATTCACGTCAATTTTCTGTGTGGAGAAGTGTTTGATTATTTCACCAAAGCAGATTACGACAAAGAGAAAACTAAGCTGAGACCGACGTGTCCTGTTTGTTTGAGAAAGAGAGCTGAATTATGCAAATAGTAATTGGTTACGGTTCACCTGCTTGCGGCAAAACTCGGTTACTTCGTCAGCTATGCGTTGAACACGAGCAGAAGAGGTTTAAGAAGAACCAACGCAAAGAAGCATATTATTTTGACGTGGACGGCGAAAACGCTCCCGACAAGAACCGTTTGGAGTTGGCTAAAAACTTTGAAACGTCCGTAATTGACGGCTTGTTTATGACGAATGTCAGCGTCGTCGAATTGATTAAAGATGTATACAGGCAATCAGGTTGTATTATGGACGAAGAGACTGACAAACTCGTTATCCACTATTTCAAACCCGATGTGGCGGTTTGCACGTGGAACGATTTACACCGTCGTCCTCAGCATAGTCGGACTGCAATTCAAAACGCTGTTGTCGAAAAGCCCGACCCTGCGTGGATTCTTAAAGCGATTAATGACTGGGAACGTGAAGAACACAAGGATTACGAAGAGTATGCCAAAACCAACTCGCTATACCGACTTCAACTCTCGAAGTTCAAGATTACTGTTGTGCAACATCAAACAGAGAAGAAAGACGGAATGCAATTGATGTTGGACAAGTATAAGCTCAACAATGTTCCTGAAAAGCCTGAACGCAACGAACCGATTCAAACCCGCTTTCTGGATTCCGCACGGTGGAGTAATGGCGGTACGTGGCGAGATTACGGCGGTAGCGGCGAAATCACACCTGACGATGCTCCAACAGAATTCAAAGGGTTTGATGACTTGCTGGAACGGTTAGAGGTTACAATACCTTTCCAAGAATACAACGAAATCCGCAAAGCCTGTATCACAGTCGAAGAAACTGAAGAACGAGACTACTACGGCGGTTGTGAATACTTCAACTTCTATCGCTGTGATTTGCAAAAGTTATACAACATTTTGGCAGAAAAAGAGTATTTGACAATAAACGGCTTAGTCGGTTTTACTTACCAAAACACTAACACTTGTTCTTGCGGAAATGCGGCATTGTGGTGTAACTGCCCTCGGGGAACGTGGATGTGTCAAGATTGCTGTGACGAGTGCTATAAGAGCGGTTGCAGTTTTCGAGACGAGAGGGATAACTCGGTAAACTCTGAAACAGAGTGAAAGCGAGGTTTAACCTATGGATAATACATTTACTGAATTAGATTTTTTAACCATGGTGCGAGACGCACAAATAGCGTTGATACAGGCGGGACAACTGATGAACCCGCCTGTTATCCCTATTCCGCCTGAAATTCCGTGGCAAGGACAAAACGCTCTCGGCATCGAAAATTCATTAATACGGCTTCATGTGTTTTGCGGAAAGGTTTATGAGTTGATTGTCACTGACCCTGATTCAGACCCAACCCCGCCTTCGCCATTTCCGTATTATAGCAGATTGTATGGTGAAGCAGAGACAGACAAGGAAATTCTTTATCCAATTAAAGATAGCAGTGACTTCGATGACTTCGGCGGTTACGCCGTTCCAGGAGCGGTTGATGTTATGACAGAACTCATTAATATTAAAGCGAAAAAACTTGCCGCAGATATGGGTTGGACTGAGATTGAAGACATCTTACGTATACACGAAAACTGGAAAATCGTGACCGAAAACCAAGGGCGTGTTGTGGAGTTTCGCTCTCTTGATACTACAGTAGACAAGCAAATTGTTTATCGGTGGGAAGTGCGACCTGCACCATTCGCTGTATGCTACGTAAGTAAATGGGATAAGATGACAAACTCGGGGGCTATTTACAAGATTCAGACAACGACTGTTTTATCCGCACTGATGACGAATCCGAGTTTAAACATCCTTACCATATTAACAAAAATTATGAATAAAGAAGCAGACCTAACAATCAGAAACGATATAGAAAATCTGTTAAATATTTCTGCAATCGCATCAACAAAAGTATTAAGTCTTCCGCAACCCACACCACTCGCTTCTATTACACAGCCCGTAGAAGAACGTCTACGTAACATTGCAACGTTCAGAGTAGATGGTAAAACAACAGGTCGGTTTCAAGGGGCAACCCAATTACTCGCTGCAGTAAGAGAACCCGAATTTCAAGTTCGACGAGCTTATGCTGTTGACGGCAATTTACCTTGTTTATGTCAAATATTCAAAGACGCATTCCCTTGGGTGGTGAAAAAGGAGAACGACACACATATGTGGGTTGTTTGTGTCAACTGCCAGCAAACGCATCGTATTCGAAAAGGATAGATACAACCCCGATTTCGGAGCGGGGTATGCAATAAAATATCATTATTATGTGAAATTTTGGAGGTAGCTATGGCTGCATACAACATTAAAGACAAACTCGGCGGAGTAAAAATATTATCATCAACCGACCCTTTCCACGCTACAGGGCGGGTTAAAACTCCGCTTAGGAGCGTAGAACTTGTTTCGTTACGTTCGGCGGTTGGAAACACTGGACGTACTCGAATTAATAGCGGGGTACTCGACAAACTTCTTGACAGCATAACAGGAGCTTTGTCGAAATTTGGGGATTGGTCGCAATCAGAAGACGGACAGAAAATCCAAAACGAACTCGCCGACCTGTACAAGAAATTTGCCGAGAACGGCGGTAAGGCTTCCGCACCGAAAATCCATAACGGCAAAATTGAGAAAAAGTATGTTGACCCCGACGGCAACAAATTCCACATTGTCACAATTCCTTACGATGACAACACTTCCGACATAGTTATTAACCTCAATCGGTTCAACGATATTCCGAATGACTTGATTGAGGAAACCGTATTTGATTACATTGATAACTACGGCGGTTCTAAAACAGAACATGGCGACGACGACGAAATTCTCTATGTACCCGGAAGTCGGGGTAAGAAGAAAAAGAAAGAATCCGAGAAAGAAACAGGTAAAAACCTGATTGACAAGCCGATATCGGGAACGGTTTCAGGGAATCTAAAAATTAAAGAAGATTTTGTTGAATCTTTCACCGTAACAGACAATAGCATAAAAATCAAAAATGTAGCCAGTGATATTGCCGAAGCTCTCGACAACACGGTGTCCAACAAAATCAAATCCTTAGTTAAAGACAACAAATATACGGCTTCGGGTAAAGCAATCGGCAAAGACGGCAACTTGCTGTTCCGAATAGATTCGATAAAAACTGCTTCAGCAGTAGCGTCCTCGGCACAGACAAGCGGTCGAACCCGAATCTTAGCGAGTACCAACCCGCTTCCTAAAACCCAAACTGACTGCGAGGGCGAGTGGGAATTGATAGACGAGGGCGACTCAATTTCTGGACAAGTGTATTGTGGTACTCGACCTCTGCGGCATTTCTATAGTTTTAATGTTAACTGGGTTATGACTTCTTTTGAAGGCAAAATGCTATTCAGAATCAAGCCACAGACTCGTCATGCTTCCGTTGAATCACGAGTTGAGAAATTGTTGAGTGTGAGTATAGGCGAATTAATCGACAACGAACTTTATGAAAACAATTTAATGGAGTCGGTCAACATTGAAGATGGTGTTATCGCTCAAGGTTCTGCTTCGTGTCAAGGTAATAGTGAAGTTATATTCCAGATTGATTCAATTCTTGTTAAAGAGTCGGGAAACTCCGAAATCACTTCGAGTGCGGCAGAGAGTCAAACTCAAGAATTGGTAGGGACTAAATCGCTTGAAGGAGTTGTTCAGTCAACTGGGTCGATGGGAACTTATAAAGGTGGGATAGTGACCTCTATGGAAACATTCTCTCTACCGTTCTCCGTCCTGTTATGGCAAGGCGAACTCGAAATGAAAGTCACGGACAAGAACTTAGTCCTTCCTTATAGGGTTAAGGAATCTCTTGAACAGACTGTGTTCGGAAGAATCAACAACGAACTCGACAAAGTCGGGATGCTCGAAACATACTACAAAAACGTGAAAACTCTTACCGCACAAGGAACGGTGTCTTGCGACAATGGTCAAGTCAAGTACGAAATTAACTCAATTCAAGCGGTACGGAACTCAAACGATACGGCTGTTAACAGTTCCTCCGATACCGAATATTGGTTAACATGGACAAACCCTGCACCGACATTTGACACCCAAGGACGTGAAGAGTTTCCCGAACGGTATTTCCGCATTGTTAGAGCATGGGATAGTAATGCCGCAATCCGCACGTTGGAAAGAGATAACAGAGTCAGTCGGAAGTGGGACGGCGTTACAGCAGAACCCTACACCCCCGAAGCTCGGCAAAAATTGGTGGATGCGGGTTATATCGACATCACTCATGGTGACATCTCACGTATAGAGTCTTCTGACCCTCCCGCCAAATACAACGAACCTGATTTCTTCCTATATGCGGAAGAAGAGGGTGAGTGTGATATCTGTGGTAAAACCGTCTATGACAACGAAAGTTACCGACGAGACGGACGTACTGTATGGCACACCGAGTGCGAACGCAAGGAAGCTGCGGGAGAGTGGTGTGAACAATGCGGCAATTGGCGTTCAGAATGTGGTTGTTCACAATAATTGAGAAAGGAGATACGAAATGATTACGATTAAAAGTACTGCTGGAGTGCAAATCACTAAGTTGCGTGTTGGTAAGCCGTGGGAATACGGCGGGGCAAGCGGGTACACGATACTTACGCCCTCGGGTTGGGCTGACGATATCGGAAACTTGAACTTCTTCACCCAAGAAACAGGATACGAGGCACAGGGTTCGGGATTACCTAATGAATTCAGAGCTTTAACAGGGCGGGTTACTCCTGACAGCTATTCAGCGTTGAAGCAAAGGGTTGACGACTTCAACCGTGGTGAGTTTGAGGGGTGAGGTCAAAATGATTACGCTAAAAAGCATTGTTCAATTTGAACCTCAATTAATATCGACAGTATACCCGATAAACACAGACTTTTACACCAAGGTGTATTATGATGACGGCGGAAATGTTACAACAATGAATACTGAGTTCGGGGACGACCCCGCAGACAAAGGAATACCGGAGTTAGGAGAATATTTACATGAGAAAATAATGATTTTGCTGGGTAGCTTGGTGACAGATAGAGTTGCGTTTACCGCACCTGCTGTTCATATTAGGGGGAGAGTCAATACTGACGAGGAAAGTGGGAGTTTCTCGCTTACCGAAGTCATGGTTGAGAACTATGGGAAAGAACCGTTTAAAGTAACGGTATAATTTTGAAAATGTAAGGGAGATACATTTATGATTAAGTTAGCAAGTGCTGCAAGCAGCAGTGGTTCAACTGGTCGGAAAACCAGTCGCAGAAAATCAACACCAGTCAGCTCGGGAGCCGTCCCGATAACATCCGCCAGCAACGAGTTTGGAGATATCAAAGCATTCCTTGACGCTTTAAGAAAGTCAGTCGGGAGTTCCGAGAATTACATTGCAGAAACCAAAGGCGACTACACCGTGAATATTTCAATGGATATACTCGGGCAGATTGTTACTAAGTTCTTCGGAGCAATGCTTGGTGCTGCCTCTGAAACTAATGCTACTTATGATGCTTTCGTTGATGGCTTCAATTACTGGCTCAAACACTTAGAGAAACGAATTAACGGAATTCATGGTGACGCTTGGGAAGATTTGACAACAGGATTTGTCAAATCGGGACTCAAACAACAAGTTGCTTACGAGATGGACCCCAAGCGTGGAAAGAAGACCATCGAACAGCACGGCACAAAATACGGCTCGACAATTCGTATAAATGACGTAGAAGAAGGTCAAGCGGTTAGGGATATCGGTGTCGAAGATACCCCCGACATTGAAGATGTTCTCGCACGTATTGGCACTTCCCTCGGACAAGAATTTGCTGAATATGCCGAAGCAATGTTTGAAAGTCAATCTACCGATGCCGAGACTAAGAAAGAAGCGAAGGCTCGGGCTAAAGAGATAGAAAAATCGGTTGGAAAAACTCGGTTGCAAAATGAGTTTCTTCCCAAATTATTTGAAATGCTTCATCCGTCGGGAACGGCATACGCCTACGACTCATATACAAAAGACTAACTATAAATAATTATAATTACGGAGGAAATATCATGAACCAAATGAGTGCAATATTGTCTTGCTTTGGAGTTGCAAACGCTTCAAAAATCAATTCATCGGTGCTTGACAAGCTCATCAGAGCTTGTTCTGAAAACGGAGCGACAGCAAAGATAAGCTCGGCAATCACCGAAGACAAAGAGGCAGAAATGAAACAGATTATCCAGGACGCTGTCGCTGAAATCGAAGGAGCGGAGACTTTTCCGTTCACACAGCTTGACACCGAGAGGAATATTTTCGTTTCTCCCATCAAGTTGACGGCGGGTGAAGAGTCAAAGTTTGCGATAATTGCCGTGCGGTATAACGAAGACAATGATGAACTCGAAATGTCTGTAATTACCGAGGACGGTGAAACTGATTTAGAGGATTCTGAGGTCAACGCTGCTTCGGCAGAACTCGTCAGCATTCTGACAGCGATTTAATCAGAGAATACGAGGCGGGGACTCCCCGCCTCGTTATAGGAGAATTGCATGGAAATTATCAAAACATTAGACGGTATCGACTTCACAAGCTTCGATACCTTCTATAACTCGGTTAACGGTAAAGCTTATAATCTAAACGGCGAAAATCCCAACGGTGCACAGTGTTGGGCGGGTGTATTGCTGCTTTATCGTCATCTGGGGCAAAAACTGTCTTCGGGCGGTTCAGAACACGCTAAAGATGGTTGGCTTGATAAGCAAGCACGTCGTCAGAATAGCGGCAAAAACTTCACCAAAATAACGAAAATCGAGGATGTTCAGCGTGGGGACGTCGTTTTCTTCGATGACGGTGAATCCGGTCATGTGGCATACGCTTGCGGAGTATATGATAAAGAAAGCATGATGATTACGATTTTCGGTCAAAACCAAAACCAAGTCAGTGATACCAAGGGTTCTCCGTTTTCTGTTGTAGAATATCCGACAGATGGTTTCCTCGGAGCATATCGTTGCGAAAAATGGATGACTGAAGCCGACAAAATTGACGAATTGGGAACAGGTGAAACACTACAAGAACCATCAGTGGTGTGTTCACAACCGCCCTTACTAATCTCTCCGTTTAGGAGTGGTGATTTAGTGCGGATTGAAATTTCTCGTAAGCCTGTTTGGTATTCAACCTATCCCGACGAAATAAAGTCTGTTGACGAAGCCGAGTTAGTTAAATCGAATGTTCACAAGGTTATTGCTTACCGTGGGACGGCGGTGATGCTAAGCACTGTTTTGACACGTAATACATTACGTCGCAGTAAATACCCGACCACCCACACTGTTGAAAGACCAATTGAGTCTAAGTATCTAAAGCATGAACTTGACACAGGAGAGCAGCTCAATCTTCCTGTACACCGTAGTCCTGACGAACCGCCGATATTCTTTATCAGCGATACGAAAAAGGTGGACTTGGTTAATAATTATGCAATATTTGCACGACTCAAGAACGGTAATCACTTGTTTATCAACAATTCGAAGTATTGGAAAATGTTGACGGGGAAGCGAACTAAATCTTCAGCAGACGGCGTAGTGTTCGGAAGCCATTCCAACGGCTCGGTTGACCCTGCGAATATTATAGGCAACGATTATCCGCAAGACCTGAAGCTCGAAAACCCGCTCACTTCTCCGCCGATATGGGGTAAATATAACCATAACGGACATCTTTTGTATGTTCAGTTAAACAACCATAAAACACTGCTTAAATAATCGGAGGTTAGCTATGACGGTCTACACGGAAGAGAAAACAGACAATCGTGCTGATAATCCGAACAGAGCTTTCGAAGAATTCCGAAAAGCGGTGAATATTGAACGAGAACTCGAATGGCGTAAGCGGCAAAAGAAAAAGAAATCTAAATAAAGGATTGCGTTACTGCTCACAAGCGGTAACGCATTTCTTAAATACTAAAAATCTAAGGAGAACCCTAATGAAAACCTTTCTTAACCACAACAGTGCGAAAGTTTTCCGAGAAGTTCTATATCCTCTGTATAAGAACCTCCCCGAAAACTTCAACAACGTAACCACGGTCTACGGAACAGTGAATACGGTGGAAATCGTTAACTGCCAAATCAAGGGACTGCAACCCGATAACGAGTTCATCGACTTCCCCGACATTCTTGTCGCAAACCGTGATTACATCGAACGTGAAAAGCAATGGTACTTGAAAGCAACCCGCTCTGTCGAAGACATGAAAGATATTAAGATATGGGCGAACATTGCTGACGAAGAAGGCAATATCCACAGCAACTACGGTTATCGAATATTCCATGCGGACAATGACTGTCAGTACGACAAGGCTGTGGCTTCGTTAATAGCCGACTCATCAACCCGCCAGAGCGTGTGTATCTACACATACCCGCAAATTCAAACCGATTTCAATGCCAAAGGGTGCAAAGACTTCATCTGCACTTTCTCTACCCAGCACATGATAAGAAATGGCAAACTCATCTACATCGTGAATATGCGGTCTAATGACGCTATATTCGGACTGCGTAATGACTTCGCATGGCATTGTTATGTGTGTAATCGGATGCGAGCTGACTTAGAAAATGCGGGTATCGAGATAAACGATGACGAAATCCAGTGGAACGCAGGTTCCATGCACATCTATGAAGCTCGAGGCGGTTGGGACAAACTTAGGGCAATTGTCAAAGCTAATTCCGTAATTTGTGACAAATGCAATTACACGGAAATAGAAGTCCAATCTTCAAAATTCTGTCGAAAATGTGGCGACGCAATGAAAAACCCTTGTTAATAATATAGAAACCGCATTTTATTTATTGACGCTCCTAAGTCCAAGCAATATCACCGACCTTTCCGCCTGTGCCTCCCCACAGGCGGTTTCGCATTTCTCAAGTATTACGAGGAAGGAGAAACTATATCTTTGAAACTGCAAAAATTAATTTTGAAAAATTTCATGACTCATGAAGATACAACATTCGATTTGACGAAATTTGAACGACGAGCGTTTTGTTTCTGGGGTAAGACAGGGAGCGGTAAATCAGCCGTTCTTGACGGTATTCACTACGCTCTGTGGGGAACACCGCTGAACTCAAAACGCAGAGGGAAGAAGGATTGTTTACGCAGTGATACCGCTCCTGAGAAAGAAGACATGAGTGCAACGCTGATGTTTACTGTTGACGGACAGTCTTTCGAAGTTGTTCGCCGTATGACTCCTGCGGGTAGCGGGTTTGTTAAACTCACTCTCCCCGATGGGGAAGTTGTGGAAAAATCCAAGGATGTACAGCCGATTCTCGAAGAACGATTCGGGCTGACAGAAGGACAGTTTGACACTATAAGTATGTTGGAACAGGGCGGGTTTGCAAAATTCCTACAATCTTCTTCAACCGAGCGTGAGAGTATTCTCCGTGACCTCTTCTCCACTCACCATATAGAAGAGTTCACGAATTTCGCCGTCAGCCATGCTAAGGAGTTGCTGCAGCAGTTAGAACTACAAGCAAGTACATTAACACAACTTACTGGGGTTCAGTCGATTGAGTTAGATAATTGGTTGATTCAAGCAAAAGCAACGCTGGTGCAGAAGGATGCTGAACTCATTGCTCAAGAGGCTTCGGCAGCAGCATACCAAACTGCGATTGACGAATGTAATACGAAACTCGGAGAACTCGGGAGCAAAAAGAAAACCCTCGAAGAACTCAACACGGCTCAGTTCAATTTAGATGAATTCCTCAGAACTCATCCTATCCACGAATGTGCGGAAGACGACCAGCTTATTCAACTCACTAAAGAATTGATTGAGCGGTACGAAAACGCTCTGAAATATGCCGAAGTCGCTCACAGCCTGACAAACAACCGTTCTCTGTTGACGAAGTATCAGGAACAATTACAGAGCTATCAACAGCACGTCAATTTCCCCGAACTGGTAAACATCGAAACACTCCGCACTCAGCTCTGTACACAATCAGATGTATACAAAGCTACGGAGTTAGAGCGTCAGCGTTTACTTAGACTTATTGCCGAGTCTACGGCTCGAGATTCTGTTCGATTAGAGCTAACAAAACTGGTGGAACAGAAGACGACGCTCGAGACCGATTTAGAAAGAACAAAAAAGGAATATGAAGATTTCACAAACCAACTCGTGAAGTGTCGGGAAGACCAGTCAAAGCACACTCAACTTTCTAACCAACTCGAAAGCCTAAAGAAAGAACTTTCGCTGTTTAATGACCCGATTGCGACACAGAACCGACTTAATGAGTTATACGACCATATAGAAAGCGACTTCATTGCCTTCCTTGACAACCATATCCCCGATGACTCGGGTGAGAAAAAGAATTATTTTCTCCAAACTGACCGCCCTCGATTTAACTTATGGCAGCACCCGAGCTTGTTAGCAGGGAAAAACATTCAAGGACAGGACGTTGACAAGTACAACACGCTGTGTAAAGACAGTAGCGACATTGAAACTCAAATGAAACAATACGACGATTCTATTGCCAAAATAGCTGACTTGTCGAAAACGGTGTCAACACTTCAAATCCAACTTGGAAAACTCCAAGGCTTCCTCAACAGTGCGAATACAAAGATAGGGGCAAATAACGCACTGATTAACAAATTCGAGACCGAAAATCCTGACGAAACCACGGAAGGCTTGAAAATCAAGGCGGAGACGGCGGAAAAACTATACCAAGAACAGAGCGTTCAACTTAACCAGACTGCGGAATTGATTCATACTCTCGAACAACTACAGAATGGAATTAACCAAATCAACCCGCTTGTTACGCAGACGCAACGAATTGTTAACGAACAAAACAAGTTACTCGGCGGAATCGAGGGTGATAACGAATTTAACACATGGGGTGTGGAAAAATTGCAATCCGAACTTGATGTCAAACGCCAAGAGTTGTCAAGATTGGAAGCTAAGGTGAAAGCGGTCGAGTCCGAGGAACAAACTCTCAAAGCCACTGTCGAAACACTCAAAAAGGTTGCACCGAAGACAGACCCGACGACTGAGATAGAAAGCATCACTGATAAGCGGGAAAAGATTTCCGAATCATTGACGGAAACATCTACAATGATTTCGACTTTGACAAGTGAAATCACTGCTCTCAAACACGTAGTCAATCGTTGTGAAACCGCTATCCCCGAGTTTGCTGAACTTCGAGACAAACAGCGAACGTGGAAATACACCGCTGACCTCATTAGCGGCAATAATCCGAAGAAAGTTAGTCTCGAGAGTTTCGTACTCAATTCCAGATTAGCACAGATTGTGGATGCGGCAAATCTCTACTTGCAAAAGTTCTACCCTGACCGCTTTGAATTACAAGCAAGTCTTGAAAACGCTACGAAACGAAGCAGAGCGGGTTTGGCTTTGATAGTCTACGACCTTGCCAAAGGCACAGAACGGTTCCCTGAAACCTTCTCAGGCGGGGAAACATTTATTCTTTCACTTGCTCTTGCCCTCGGACTGTCGCAGACCACTCAAGACGTGGTGGCTAATCCTTTGCAAGACCTGTTTATTGACGAAGGCTTCGGAACACTGGATGCAGAGACTCTTTCGTATGTTGCGACAGCTCTCCAAGACCTTACGACTACAGGGGTGTCAGTAGGTATCATCACACACGTTGAAGCCTTACAACAAGCGGTAGGACACGGATTTAAACTCACAAAGAACAACGAAAGTAAAACGGAGGTATCGTATTTATGATTAAGATAGCCCATTTAGGAGACCTGCACTTGGGGATAACGATGTTTGGCAGGTCTTTAGAAGAAGACCAACGGCACATTATGAATCAAATTACAGACACGTTGAAACTCCGAAAACCTGATTTGATTGTTGTCGCAGGAGATGTTTATCATTCGACTAACCCGCCAGCGTGGGGGATGAAATTGTGGTCGGAGACAGTGTACGAGTGGTCTGAAATCTGTCCTGTGCGGATAATTCCGGGAAATCACGACTCAGCAGCACGTTTGGCTTCTAACGACATATTCCTCAATCTACGTGATATTCAGATTTACACCGAGCCGACTGTTTATTGGACAGGTAAGGAAGCTCAAGGAATTCCTGAAATCGGTATATTGTTTGTACCGCATAAGCCCTGCGATTCTCCCGAGGAATTTATAGGGTACGCCATGAACGCTGAGGGAAGTGAGGATGCGTGTGTTATGGTTGCTCATCACAACTTCATACCGACCGACCCGAAAGCTTATAAAAATCTCAACCCGCTCATGTTTTCGTCAAGCCCTTCCGCCGTCCCTGAAGCCATATTACCTCCCAATCTGTTTGTACTTGCAGGGCATATTCACACTGATTGGGATTATGGGAACATAGCATATAGTTCCTCACCCCTACAATATAACTTTGAACGCAGTGAAGCAAATCCTGGATTCGGAATGCTTGAAATCAACGACCGTGACGGCTTTAAGTATTCACGCATCGAGTCCGAACCGCTACACAAGATGATATTTATTGACCGTAAAACACCGCAAGAAATACTCGACAGCACAGAATACGACCCGAATGACTACTATCGTATTCTGCTCCCTAACCCTGACGACATTCAAGATTATGGCGAACAATTGCGTGAGAAGTTACCTAATATTCTTTCGCTTGCCCCCGAACGAAAGAATGTGACAGTGATTGCGACCGCTAAAGCTACTGCCCGAGACACCCACGAGAAGAGTTTTGAGCAGCAGGTAGACGCATTTTGTGAGTATGTCGGCGGAGACTCGCCCGAAATACTCTCTGTCCACAGCGATTATCTGGCAGAAAGTCATTAATTGGAGGTAAACAATGATTAAGTTAATAACGCCTGCAGAACAGGCGGTTGCAATCAAATCTTCTGCGTACAACGACCCCAAAGTCGCTGTTTGGTGGTATATAGACGGAGAAATCGTTGGGTCTTCTGAGTCATACAGAGCTGACGAGGGTGGTGGAGTCCTTGACTTGCGGGGATACGTGCAATTGGAAATCGACCACATGACTCTGTGGGAAATCCTTGTCAAGAAAACTCAGTTTGCTAAGTATGCCGAATTGCCTTATGAACATTTTCCACGAGGGCGGGTTATATTTCACGTTCGCTCTCGAAAGTTCTACGTCGTTACCTCTTCACAACTCGTCCACGATAAAGCGTTTCAAACAAAAATACGGAGTATGTACAATTTACCGATTGCAACACGGTTTGAAGTGGATTCACACTACAACCCCATCGAAACCGCCGACCTTCGATACTCCGAAGCACAGCGTGATGAAGTAGCGGATATGATGAAGAAATTTATGAAAGGTGGAAATGAAGATGAAGAATGAAGAAATAAACGGAGAGTTACCGTTTAGCGAATTTAATCCTACGTTGCCGAACGAATGGCAGCAATATAAGGGAGTATTTGCAACTGAGGAAAATGTCAAAGAAATCCTAAACACTCTACCGTCATTGACCGAATTTGACTGGGGTAGGGATATCAATTATTACATGGAACTCCCTGACTGTAAGTCCCGCTTAGAGTTTTGCTTTGAAATCTACGAAAACCATCGCAACAATCTATCAGTATTTTGGATTGAGAATCCAAACGCCGAAAAAGACCGAGGTGTGAAAACCCATATGCAATTTACCTTCGACAGTATTCGAGTTATGGACAGAGGTAAGGGGTTTGACACCTTCGTTATTTACTATCAAGGCACTAAGATTGGAGCGTGGCACGTATGAGAAAGCGAGTTAAGAAGTTTTTCGATAACCTTGGATTCGGCGGTTGTATTGCTGTCGGTATTATCGGCGGTATTCTTTACGGAGTAGTGGTTGGTTTTCTGGTCTGGCTTCATGTCGGAACACTGGCTGTTATAATTCCCGCTACAGTAATAGGTATGGCGATTACTCATGCTGATGGCGAGGACTCGTGGGGAGGAATGGGATGATTCACGTGACCGAGAAGCAAATTCGAGACCGCCAAACCGAAATACTCGCAGAGATTGCGGAGAAGACCAAGGAATACAAAGGTTTGCAATCTCTGCTCCCGACGCCAAGGAAAGGAAGTGATTCTACTTATGGAAACCAAAACAGTAAAGTTGCCGACTAAGCGGGAACTTGAAGAATTGATTAAGCACTATACCAACGAACTATGCAATGCGAGACAATACGATATTAAAGTTCGTATACGGCGATTAGAAGTAACTATCGCACTACTAAATAAGGAGCTAAGAAATCATGTTAAAGAAGATTAATGAGAACCTCGAAGAGATTATAATACTCACAATACAAGCACTGGTTATTTTGTTTTGCCTCGGAACATATTACACACTGTTTTTCCGAGCTGAGGAAGATGTAACACTTTCCACGGTGTTAACGGCTTCGGTCAGTTTGTTAATCGGTGTTATTTGGCTTATTAAGAAAGCGGTAAAGTCACGGCAAGGAATTAAATTGATAATTGCTAAGACTCTTGGTGAAGTCCGAGTTACCGCCGAAGTCAAGGGTAATATTTCCAAAATGGAATTGAAGGAATTAATCGACGCTGTACAAGCGGAGTTTGAACACGACAAACCACCTGAGGAAGGATGTACTGAATGTGTCACAAACTGTCCTAACCGCCACAATTGCCCCGACCGAGGCTTTTCTTCTTGATTACACGAAAGAAGAGTTAGAACAGCTTCAACAGTGGCTCTACGAAGATTATCCCGAACTATCTCCTACACAAACACAACAGGATAATATACATGGGGAAATCGCAGAAATGTATAAAAACCGCTATACTGTAAGACAGATAGCGGACAATGTTGGTTTATCAAAATCTCAAGTACACCGAGTAATACACATGGAAAAGTATTCTGAAGGTAGTGGATACGAGGGTTGGGACGAGCTGCTTGCTACAGCCAAATTCAACAAGCGGTATAAGTTCTGTCCTCGGTCTAAATGGCTCAAATCTTGGCTGTAAACAGCATTATTATCATGGAGAGTAAACTATTCTCATAATACGAGAAAGGATTATTACCATGATAACTAAAGACCGTACTTTTAAAGCCTACTTAACCATGAGAACAGGCACATTCTGTGTATTTGCGAGTAAAAGCAAATTTGACAACTCCGCTCGGTGGGATAACACGTACAAGGATTGGACTATCTCAATCCCTGCGAAACTCGTACCCAACGACATCCCCGCCAGCAAAATCCGTGGAGAAGCTTCCGCCGTAACTCTGGTTGTGCCGAGAGGACGCACTCATGTAAGTGAGGTTAAGAAACTGATGATTACTCCTGACCCGACTTGTATCAATATTTACGGTTGCAACAACTGCGATATTGGTGGATTTGACGAACCTGTTGACGACGGTTGTCCGAAGTGCGGCAACACCGAATACTTCGAAATCAATGTAAAGACAAGCGGAGTAGGCGACCCTGCGACGGCGGAAGGGACTGTTTGTGAGCAAGGATGTTTAGGGTGTAGAACAATCTTCCCCTCTCCTGAAGACCAAAAGTGTCCTAACTGCGGAAGTGACGAAATTGTAGACATCGACACCTTTATGGAAACAACCAAACTGACAGATGACGAGAACACCGCCGACGAAGACAACGAAGAAGACATCAGCCCTCAAGCCGAGCCGATTGAAGATGCTGAACCCCAAGAAGACTCCACTGATGAACCAACCGACGATACCGAATCGCTTGAAACTCCCGAACCCCCTGCTAAAGAAACGAAGGCTCAAAGAAAAGCTCGGGAAAAAGCTGAGAAAGCGGCAGAACAAGAGACAGAACAAGCTCCCGACTTCACCGACACCGACGACACTCTTGATTAGATTTCTTCTTATACCTCGTAATATTATTCCCGCCGTAGTTACAGATACGGCGGGGAACGCATTATTAGTTCTTGACAAATCGCATTATACTTGATATAATGTAAATTAGGAAGGGTGGTTTCTATGATTAGAATAATTTCGATGGCAGATAAAACTGGCGATTTAAGGAGAGAACTTGTCAGCAGTTCAAAACAAATCATGCGGCACTTGGCAAAAATCGCTGTTACTACGCAAAAAAGTTCATATAACCACTGGAGACAAGAGATTCTCAGTTTTCTGTATGTTGTTCCAAAGCTGAAATCTACCAAAAAGCCTCCGAGTTTTAGATTTATATACGATGCCATATGGAAAACGTGGGGCGATTCGTTTGATGTGTTTATCAAACAAACATACGCAGAGTACGGCGAAGAAACTCGTGATGTCGATGTCGCCGATGTCACAAAAAGAGCAGAAGCGTATTTGAAGTGGTTGTCGCAAGAACTTTCGGCAAAACAAGGAGTGAACCCCAACGATGTATATGCAAAGCTTCAAGAATTAGGTTTTTAGGAAGGTGATGATATGGCTATTAACGATGAAATAATGAAAATCAAGGATGCTATTGTTGCGGCTGTAGATGTTGAGAAGTTATATCTTTTCGGCTCTTATGCTTATGGTACACCTAACGATGACAGCGATTATGACTTTTATATGGTGATTCCCCAAAATGGTAAGCGACCGTTTGACGTATCAATAGAAGCACGTTCGGTTTTGTGGGGTATGGACGAAGTCAAAGACGTTGATATATTGGCGGGAAGACCCGAAACATTCGAGCGACGTTCTAAATCGTTTGGGACGATTGAATCGCAGATAGCGGAAAAGGGGGTATTGCTTTATGAGAGATGAAAACGGTAAATATGTTGGCACAGTTGAAGAATGGGTGCGATTTGCAGAAACGGATTTGTCGTCTGCCAAAACTTTGTTTGAAGTACACCGACCTATACCAATTGAAATTGTTGGCTTTCATTCACAACAAGCGGCAGAAAAGATAATAAAAGCCTTTTTGGTATCTAAAGACATAATACCAGAGAAAACACACGAATTGCATAAGCTCATTAAAAAGTGTCTTAAATTCAACAGTGAATTTAAAAAGTTCGCACTGGAATCAGATACGCTTACTCAATACGCTGTACCTCCACGCTATCCCCACGAACTCGAATTAGAGGAATACGATGCAGAAACAGCAATCAAATATGCTGATAGAATTATGGAGTTTGTAAAAGAGTTGCTCGACCCGCCTACCGATTGAGAAATCATATAACTATGAGCATTACTCCTGTTAGAGCGGAGAGTCCGTTTGTAGATACAATTCTTTATTAAGGAGACTAACTATGATAAGATTAAGAAGCTCGGCAAGCGTACAAAGTGATATGTTGTCAACTCAGGAGCTTATTAAGAAATGTGACGTTAAGCCCGAGAATGTTTTTGAGGTTGAGATACGTTTTCGATTTATTTCAGAAACGGAAACTACGCAAATCGCTGCTTCGGTGAACGACAAACTTTTAGATTTACCGACACCGACCAAAGCAATTAAACATTTTGGTGAGCAAAACCCTCAATACAGAGCGTACAAGAATTTTCTACACAGTGTTAGAATGGCTTTAGAAGACGAAGATAACGGATTTCAACTTGTTGAAGAAGTCCCATCTAACTCGACTATGACATCGAAATATTTCTTTGGTTACAAGAAAGATAAAGACGGCAACCCTGATGAGAAATACTTAATCGTTATCCGTATTTCTGACCACTGGTGGGGTGAAAGCGAGAAGAGACCCGAGCGACGCAAAGCGTTGGAGAAACGAGGAAGGGACGCCGTGAGGAAAACGGCAAATGAATTAGGGTTGAAAGGAAATATCGAAATAGAAGAATTTGTAACTCGACCGAAGAAAGGAATTTTCAAGACTTGGAGAGAGGTTCTTCACGCAATATTTGATTTCATCGATGATATATAGACTATTCAGCCATAACAATAACAAAACCCACTCACCCGAGTGGGTTTTATTATTCGCATTACTCAATCAGATTGATGAAAGGAAGAACATTATGAAAGAAATTGTTAAACCGCACGATAAATTTCAAGCCCTCGATATAATGACGTTTACCGACAAAGAGGGCAAAGAAGAACGGTTCGACCAACTGTTTTATTACGGAACAGACAAGTCGAGGTTCAATGTTTATGTCGGCGGGTCGTCGGCACAAGCAACTGATGATGAACAATTCGGTGTTATGGTTACTCCGCTCGATAATCCGAGCGTAACGGAGGGGCTTGCTTTTTACCGTGACTTCGATAACTACGAGAGAGCAGTTCATTACGGCAACCAAGTCGTTCGTATGCTGTTAGGAGAAGACGGCGGTGCGGCAAATCCTCCGCTTGAAGAAATGAGGAAATTTCTTGAGGAAGTGGGGTTCGGTGAATTATGAGCGACAAAGCATTATACTCCCAAGTATCCAGTGACTTGGAATTAGCCTTCGATGTGGCTCAAGAGTTAGGGGCATCCTGTATATAATTTGAACATGATAAGGAAAGTTGTTCACGTTATCAATACCAAATATGCTCGATTTAAGTGTTATATTCACCCTGATTTCCGAGCCGATGGAACAATGAAGTTCGCTCTTCAAGACGGCGATAAGTTCATAAACCTTGATATTCAGGTTCAAACACTGCCCGACGGACACCAGATAATCAGAGAAAGGATATTACAAGGTGATTAACGATTTCACAATAACTTGCGAGATATGCAAAGCACAAGTAATTTGTGCCGATAAGCACGAACACAACGAGCCATTCAAGACAGGCGGTTGGCTTCGTTTCAGCGAATATAACACTCTTGGAAGTGTATATCGCTGCGAGAACGGCAGAACAGCGAAAGCTAAGCTATGCCCGAAATGTGTTGAAGTTATCGGCAAAGCTTATAATTCAGGAAGAGAGGTATATAATGGGACACAGCTTGATTAACGGTGCGTCAACGTCTTACTTCATGATGTGCGGCATTGACGCATGGCAGGAGATTAGAGAGAATGCTCAAGTCTTTGAGCCGAACCCCGACTTAGACCGTTCCGACGGTGCTTCAATGTTCTACGCAGGGAATGTTAGGTCAGGGAGTATCATGATGCCTGTATACGTTAACTCTTACTGGCGACCCGACGAATTCTTTGTAGACCACCGCCGTCAGTTCCCGCTCAAGTACAACATGAAGCAATGGCTTGAGAAGAACGGCAATTTGAAGGAAGGAGCGAAATGAAGATGCCGATTGAAGAAATAATCCAAACTCTACACGAAATAATCAGCGACCAAGAAGACAACATTCAACACGGCGATGAGGTAGAGATTGAACAGCGTAAGAAGAATATATCTGCTCTTAATTATGTAATAAAACACTTGGAGGAATACTCATTGTATTATAAGAAGGGAAAGCAAAATGAAGTTATATGATTTTCTTGAAGTCTTCGACGTAGAACAATTTCTGAATGTTCGTCGCCATACGGAAGTGGGATACGATGAAATTTGGAACAACCGAGCCAGAACCATTTACAGTCGTCTCAATTCTTCGCTATTGAAACAATCTCGAATTACGTGTATCGGGGTCGAACACGGCGTAACCACAGTATTTATTAATGTGCCGAAAGGAGTATAAGTATGAAATATGCAATTTGTATCCCCAGTCAAAGATTGAGCGAGGTAACATCCCTGATTGTGCGGGAACTGGCTTGTGAAGGTATTTACCTCGACAAATTCAATTTGCGGTTAACCAAATTGAACGATTCCTACGAAGATGCTGTTAATAGCATCAAATTGACCTCCACCTGTTCATTTCCCGCCGAGCATAATCGGGTTATGAGGAAACTCATTGAATCGGACGGCTTCAACATTGATTCAATTATCCACCGCATTGACGTGACTGATACTGAGAAGGAACTGCGAATCCGTGACCTTGGTACCATGGAGGAATATCACAATGCTTAGACATTGTACCGACTGCGGGATTACTCGGAACCACCCCACATCGAAATTAAGGAAGTATTGGAGCGTATACAGCATTATTAAACGACGGTCAATTGCCAAGGGGCGAAGCGTTCGACAAGCAATTGCGAACGCTCACTACTTAACGAGAAAGGCGGTATTGAAATGAAAATCACAGCGAAAGATGTCGAGGAATTTATCAAGATTGAGAAGATTATCACGGCACTGTTCCCTGAGGAATGCCACCGAAACTGCGTAGAACGTGCCGATATCAACGGCGTACACCTTACTAAAGGAGCAGGGACAGAGAAAGCGAAGTTTCCGCAGAACTTTTGTCTCACCGATTTGTCGGTACGTTCAGAACCCGAACTCAAAGTAACCCACTTTTGTTTTGACGGCTACGTCCCCGCCCATTGTATACAACAGGCAACGGATGAATTCTACTCTATCAATTACTATTCATTCACCGCCGACGCAGAAAAGTTCAAAATGAACCACATTGGAACAAACTGTAATGAAAGGAAAATGTAAAGCATGAATGATTTGAAATACAACATACTGAAAGCTATGTGCAACGAACTCGGCGAAGACATCGAGTCCGTCCTCGAAGACGCTGTTAAATGGCGGGAAGCTCGGCATCGGTCGCCTGTAATCACAGGACAGAGTGCAGAGAGTGCGGAGCGGATTAAGAAAGCTATCAAGCAATTGAAAGAAACCGCTAACCATCCGTTGGCTTAGGTTGGAGGAATACCATAATGGACAAACAAAGCATTATCCATAGTCTAAAACTACTTGCGGATGAAGGTGAAATCGAAATTCTTTCAGAGGATGAGAAAAGTATCACTGTCTGGGACAACAGTGAATGCGGCAAAGAGCTAACGTTTTATTTCCGTGAACACAACACATACCGTAATCTTGCAAAACGTGTGTTTATCAGCCCGACTATTCCGAAAGTATACAAGCCGTTTTTCACTAAACACTGCGTTATGAAAACGCTGCTTGAAAAGATTGACCCGAACTGTTTCATGACAATGACAGCATTGTTTATCGTATGGGACGATAATAAAGACAACGAAACTGATAAGTTTCGAAGCAAGCTCGAAGATTTGACCGATGATGAATACGCTCACGAAATCGGCGACGGGCTTCTCGGAATTACTTGGTGGGAACGTAATGTCTGCATTATTAGTGCAAGCCAGATTATCCACACTGTTCTCGAAATGTATGAAGAAGACGATTATCAGTTTAAAGAAGAGGTGGAAATCGGATTCTGGACAACAGTCATTCACGAACTCAGACACTTACTTTTAGACACGAATATTATCCTGCCAGAAAACGAGTATCCTCAGGAGTTAGCGTCTGAAGACAACGTCGAAGAATACTGCCGTAAACATTTTGAGAATAACTTTTAGATAGGAGTAACGCCATGTATCCAAGTGCAAGTATGAAAGACATATTCGACGCTATTGAGTTTGCGGAGAAGAACTGCGGACGTAGAGGTCAGGAGAAATTCATCCGAGTTGGCGACATGACTGAGAACCGATTCTACGAAGTTGCTGCCGAAGCACTTCGAGCGTATAAAGATAACCAAAGATGAAAGGAGAACAAATTGACTAAAGAACAGTATGTAACACTTGACAGCTACCAGTTTTTATCAGATGAAGACAAAGACAATCAGCGTGAATTGTGTGCTAAAGGTAATTACGGACTAACTAATAACCAAGTAATCACCTTAGCTCGTCAACATAAGAAAGCTCGGAAAGAAAACGACTACTATGCAATGGCACTGATTGAGTTTCGGCTTACCCACATTAACTTTCATTCGGAGTGCGGTATGTTGTTTAGAGGGCAGTATGACGAAGTCATTGCGAGATGGAAGAAATAAATACAGTGTGCGAAGTTGTTAACAACTTCGCATTACTCTTGTATAACGATAAAGGAGAATTACTATTATGAAGAAACATCTTAAAGAATATATCGGCTCTAAAGAATGGACTCCAAAGGAGTTACTGAAACACTTCAGAAGATACAAGGGTGGAATAGTTCAGCTTTCTTACGAAACCAACCAACACTTTAAACACGGCTCTTTAATGTCTCAAGCCGAATGTAATTTTCTCCACGATGTTACAGGTGGTTGTATCACTACAACAGCCGAAGCTCGAGAACTCTTGAAAGCTGTTGAGAAGAGAGGAAATTACCGCTCCGTTGTTAGATACGTTGTAAAGTTGTATCAAGTAAACAACATGAAAGTGAAGGATATACCTTATGATAAGATTAATAAGCTCAATAAAGATTGATTCTGTTGGCAAACCCCAGATATGGGAGCCGTTGCTCAGTACCGAAATTGATAACGATATCGAAGGAGCGGGGTCTACCTTTTATGTAGATATGCTTGGCGGTAACGGAAGTAAACAAAGAGAATTTATTGACCTTGCCGACGCTGTTTCCACCAAAGTACAAGATTCCATGGAAACTGCGAAACCACCTCAGAACAGTAGAGCGGACTTGATTGCTGCAATTGTCGCACGGAACTTTAATAAAGACGATTTGTCGGGAAACAAGTTCGATGAGAATATGACACAGAAGATTGCTACAAAGATAGCAAGTGATTTGGAAGTGTTGACAAATAGAGGGGCTTTGAAGAATTTCCCTCTGCCAAACGGTTGGACATTCTTTGATATGATGGCGGTAACTCTTATGAAGATAATGCAAGGAAACAAAGTCAATTCGGCGGGGACGAATCAGCCTAAAGGGGCTTCGTGGTGTGCAGGGCAAAGAAAGGGAGTATACAACGAATGCGGTCGCTGTGGTTCTGAAAGGTCGGGAGGTCGTACCGACATTTTCAAGGGAACAAACACAAGGAGTAAGAAAGTCATGGAACTTGCTTATAACGATGACTACGATTTCTCCGATGACGGACTGGACGAGTATTATCAATAAATTAACACCGCTCTTCGGGGCGGTGAAACTATGCAACGAAACTATAAAACAATTCGCATTGCTTTTGTAGAGAGCGGGGGAAGTCCTCCGCCAATAGAGATTGGAGAATGATATGAAGAAGATTAAGATTGCAAACATTTCCTTGACTCCCGAGGAATTCCGTCTTGTCTGTGCTAAAGCTGACACATATTGCAGATTTATGAAATCCGAGGACGGAACATTGTACTCGACAAGCTGTTTTTCCACAACCCGTACAATCTTCTCTCCCTACGCAGGAATTCACACTGCCGAGATTAAAAACGCTATGCTCGCTGTTGCTCACCGAGTCGCTAACTGGGCGAATGACAAGCAAATCATTGTGTCAGCAGTATAACTCCTAACTTTGTTAGAAGCAGCATTACTTTAGTGTGAGCGAGGGAGAGTCCCGAGCCAGTGGAGAAGGTGAAATGGAATGGATAATATAAGAATTAATCATAAGAACATTGCAATCGGTTTTCTCGGCTTGTGCAGCATTCCCGAAGGAGCGTTCACCATTAAAGAATTCCTCGCTTTCAACCATGCAACCGTAACCAGAGAACTTCAAATCAAGTGCCAGAATTTCTTCAACGGCGAAGTTACGGACGGTCAGTGCGTCAAAGGGAAACGTGGAAATCAATCGACCTACTGTTACGACACCACCCCTACCCTTGCTACAACCTCCGATACCGCATTCACTACTTCAAGCGGTAAGACAATCGAAATCAAAGCAATGAACAAGAATTGGATGAGACACGAATTATACGGCAACAACGACAAGAAGTGCGAAATCGAATTCGGTTATTACGCTCAATATCCTTTCCTCTATATCTGGAAGACAACTCGTGGTTATCAAGTTCGTTGCTTTGCCAAAGCTATTAAGACCGAAGACCTTCAACAGATATTCCGAGGCACGAAGTTTCCCGAGGCAATCTTGTACACCGTTGTAATCTAAACTATAACACTTAACGCATTACTATTTTGTAAGCAACCAAAGTGTCCGCTCGGCGGAAACGATGAAAGTGAGGATATTATGACTACTGCTATGAATATCACCGAAACCTTTGCAACCGAGAAAGAACTCGACAGAGCACTCGCTGTTGAATCTGCGGCAAAGAAATTCCTTGACCTCAAGAAACTTGCAGATGATTATGCCGTTATGCTTGCGACAGCAAGAGAAGAACTCATTGCCGAATACACCGACTACTGCATTAACCAGAATGAAGGTGACGTTGAGTGGGGCGAAGAGATGTACGCTACTGCAGGTGAATTCGGCGACCTTCGTGTTACCGTTACCCCGATTTCCAAGAAAGTCTACGATATGAAAGCGTTACTCGCTCTCGCTCTCAAAGCTGACCCTGAGAAAGAGAATCTCTTCAAATTGGACGATGCTAAGGCAAAGAAGTTAGATGGGGCGGATTCCCTGTTTACCACGGTTGACGGCGGGTACAGAGTTGAAGTGAAAGCGAGGGCTGTGTAATGACAATGATTAAGAAATATAGGAATTCCCGAGTATTTGTCAAAGATGGTGTTTACTTGGGAACAGGATATCTAAGCAGTGCCGAACCCGATGAAATCCGTGTGGTTCAGAGAACTAAGAAATCGGCATGGGTTCGCTATCTGAGCGAAGAACAGCGTGGAAATTTGGAGACTCGCCAAATTGCAATACAGAACAGTGTTGTCGGCGAAGTATTCAAATTTGATACCCTAAACATACAAGCTCAGAATTGGGTGGGATACAATACATGAAACGACCACAGAAACAGCGAGCCAAGCCACTTGACAACCACAAATCTATAATTCAAGGTGCAAGAAAGTTTTTCGATTTTATGCACAAGAGCGGAGTGAAGGTTCGCCCCGGACTATGCGTCCATGGGTTATCAGGGGCGGCAGAGCGAATTAAGGTAAGTAAGGTTTCGGGTGGTATCAAAGCGATATACCGTGGAACTAACGCTCAGGAAGTATTCATGCTGTACGGCGAATCCGAAATGATTAAGACTGCGTTAGACGCTTTTTCTAAGAAATTTAATATAAAGATTATGGAGGATGATTAATGAAGCTGTCCGAACAAATTGAATTACTTATTGAAATAATATCTGAGAGTGTCGCCGACTACGAGTGGAACAAGAAAACACTCAACGATTGCGATGCTGAACAACAGAATCTGTTACATGAGTTCGAGGGAATCAAGGAAGGGTGTACCGAAGTTATCCCGCCGTCCGACGCAGAGCGAAGAAAGATTGGAACCCGAATGACAAGATGTCGCTGCCGACGCAGAGCAGCGAAGGACTTGATGAAAGTGTCATTTGCCTTATCTAACTTCGCTAAATCAGACTCGGGGAAGACTTTTCTTAATTCGCTGAAGAACGTACTGGGCGAAACCCGCAAAGCTGAGGCAACGATGGAGAGTCGCAGATACTACGAGCGTGATGTCAATTCTGCTCCCACAAACATAAAGCTTGAGCAAGCCATCAAGAAAGTGGTTAAGAACCGCAAGAAAGGAAAGAAATAGTCTTGTTGCGGAGATTAAAGGTCTCCGCATTACTTTTGTATTCTCAATTAAGAAAGGAAACTAAACAAATGAAAATCAAACAATTAGCACTAATTATTGTCCTTGCATTATGCACTACCGTTGTCGGCTGTGTCAATGTTGAAGCCCCTCAACCGATTGAGGAAACTGACGAGGTCTTTGTATCGGAAATCGAACCTGAAGCAACACCCGAAACCACTGCGGAGGAAGAAGAGGAAGAGTACAACCCGCCGATAACCGAAGAGGAAGACATCATTTACCGTAAAGCTCTGGATGCCGCTTACGAAGAAGACTATGAACTTGCTGTCGAATGTCTGCGACTACTTCCTCACGATTACCGATTCAGGGAAATCCACTTATGGAGATTCCAATACATGATACTTGCCGAACGCTCTGATAGTGAGTACAAAAAAGAGGAAATGGGGCGTAAGGTAACTGCGGACGATGATATGGACGGCGTTTGGAATTATGGCAGTATTGAAATGTCGAGACAACTTGCTGCTCGTGATATTCGTGACCTCGGAAGTTGTTATATTGAAGAACTCTGGTGTACTTGGGACGAAGACCTTGAAGATTGGGTGCAAGAGAAATGGATAGTTGACGGTTGGGGAGGATGGCAAGACACTGTAGAAGAATATCGACTTAGCACTCGGAGTTACTACGGCACAGAAGACGGTGAAATACCGTGGGCTGCTCCCGGAGGATTTATGGCTCCGATGAATCCTTGTAAGTTTGAGCAGCAACTTGACCCCAAAGCCGAATGTTGGTGTGGAGGTTGTTATGAGTAACAATGTTCGAATTACAGTGATAATACTGCTCGCTGTAATCGCTATCGGAGCAATTGTATGGAATGCTTTCGAACGCAAGAAAGAACAAGAGCTAAGACAACAGGCTTTTATCGAAAGTGGAGAACGGATAGTCGCACTTATTGACGAATTTGACTGGGAAGAAGTTTTTAATTACTTCCGCCCAAGCTGTAATTGTCAGTGCGGAGAAAGAGAGGAAAATAATGAGTAAGATTTCGACAGTTGGAGCGGTAATTCTCATCATATTCGCAGCGATAACAGGTTGTGTGATTGGTTACGAAAGAGGGTTTAACGCAGGGGTTAATGAACCTCGCCCGACAGAGCGTGAACAGGCTCGACAAGATATGCTGGATAACCCGCCCGACCGAGCTGACCTTGATTACACCTACCCTGTTCACGTTGCTTACGCTCAAGACATGGAGTATGTCGGTGATTACGGTTATTGGGCGGAGTCACAATTAGACCCCGATGTCGAAGACCCTTGCAACAGTTCACTGTGTTACTGCTCATATACGATTGAGGTATTTACCCCTCACGATATTGTCGTCAAATCAACGAGGAACCGCCCTGGAGAATGGGACGTACTCATTTTCGGTGACGAACTCATGACAGGCGAACAAGCTCGGGTAATAGCGGCAAGTGGAGGGGATTTCAAGAAAGTAGCTATTGTGGAAAAGGAGTATGTAAATGAAATCAGCTAAATTGGTATTACTTATTGTTCTGGCAATATCGCTTGAGAAGATGGTTGTCAGTGTGCGAACAAATCTTCTGACATTCTTTCTGACAATGTTGTTTTTAATTATTACCATCGCAGTGCTTGAAGCGATTGAGAAATACAGGATGAAAGCAAGAATCAAAGCAAAAATGAAGGTAATCAAAAAGTTAGGGTTGCTGTCGTCTGAAACCAGTGAAATCGCTCTACAACGAGGTATAACGTTGGCATTGCTTCAATTAGTCAGCGATGAAATTGATTGGGAATTGACGGAGAAAGGAGAAAGTCTCAATGGATTACACAAATGACAATGAGTTCAAAGCCAACGAAATCGAGGAAGGTCAACACAAGTACCTTACGTCGAAAAACCTGCGAAATTACGTTGATTACTTAGCGACTGAATATGCCGAGTACAACACGACTAAACCGCTCATACGTGTAATACGCTCGTGGATTACACGAGAAACTAAAGCGGTATTTAATCCCGATTGGGTTGAGACAAAAGTACTGCGTCATGCTATTACCAAATGGGAAACCAAATACTGCGGTATTCACTGTGGCGAACTACTGGCTCAATTAACTCGGTGGGTTAACTATACAACGGTGGAGTGCTATGAACAATAAACCGCAACGTACTTGCTTCTGGTGTAAATTCCGCAAGCGAGTAATCTGCATTAAATTAAACAGGACGGTCAGTCGATTTAACCCTGCTTGTAAATGCTGGGTAAATGGAGTGCTGATTGAGGGAAAGGAGTTGAACTAATGAGCAAAGTCAAAGTTACAAGACTTCCCGCATTCGGCGAACGTATTGCTTTTTTACGCAAAGGGTTGTGTTATGAAAAGTGGGGTCAACAGCTCGGTCTCGGCATTACTGCTGTTACGAAATGGGAAAAAGAGGGTATACCGCCTCGAACAGTAAAAGCTTTACGAACCGTGGTCAAAATGTGTGAAACTTCATTCAATTGGTTGTTAGGCATTCGGCATATAGGGATGCCGATATTCGATGAACCGACGCCGACATTCGCTACTAAGATGAAAGCCTTGCGTGAACACAATGAGTTAACCCAACAGGAAATGGGTGAAATCCTTGGGTTGGAGAAACGCACAGTTCGTGATTATGAGACAAATACAACTGAGCCGCAAATAGTGGCGATTATCAACACGTGTAATCATTTCAAAATCTCGGCAGATTGGTTGTTAGATAATTCTGAAACGGAGGTGCTTATGTTAAAGTCAGATATATTTGGTCAGCGAATAAAGGACTTGAAAGGCAAAGAATTGAACGGCTTTCGATTGAGTGTTGGAAACGCTTCTTTAGAACGCTACATTAGCGGGACATGGATTCCTTCGATTGAAATTGTTACCGAAATGGCGATTGTCTACAATGTATCTGCCGACTATCTATTAGGGTTGAAAGACGACAAAACTTTCTTTGAACACGAGGTAGATTTTCCTACCATTGCCGAAAGACTGAAAAACCAAAGAGAGCGGGTCAATTTGTCGCAAACCGAAGTTGGTGAATATATCGGCGGAAAGAAACAATCGGTGTCGCAGTATGAAACAGGTCGTAATCCTGGATTGGGAAAGTTCGTTGCACTGTGTACTATGTTCGGTGTGTCTGCGGATTATCTTCTCGGTATATCTGAGGAATCAGCAAGACAAAAACTTCTCCCTATACTGGCGGATAGGCTTTCGAATAAACCGAGGCGAGGTAAAAACCGAATGTATAGGAAGTCCACGCTCCCTATGCCGACAGATTCACCGTTGTCTCGTAATATGAAACAACTCCGTAGAGATGCCGACCTGTCTCGAAAGAAGTTCGGGGAAGTTTTCGGCGTTAGCGAGGCTACGGTAGGAAACTGGGAAAAAGACCGAAGCATCCCCTCTCATGCTGTTCTCTGTCAAATCGCTCGTGAATACAATGTTTCACTTGATTGGCTAACTGGAAACGAAGAAAAACCCGCCTCTGACAAAGTTAAAAATATGCTGGCTATTGTCGAGGGAATATTAACAGAACACAAAGGCGAAATATTGTGTAGCTTGTTAGAAGATATTTCCGCTATTCGAGGTGTGTCGAAAGCCGATTTAGAACTGATATTTGATTTATATGCCCGTGGTGGCGATGGTTGCCTTTTCTGTGTTACTCGCAAAGGACAGCAACGGTATGTACAACGTATTGTACATATGTCTAAAGAGAACGACAATGATTACGAAGCAAAAGCGATTGCACCGCTCTCTGTCCCCAAGAACAAACCCAAAAATGGTGAACTATACGCAGGGGAACTTGACAACAAACAAGAAAAATCTAATTTACTCTACAAATGTCGAAAGTGCAACACTGAATTTACTCGACAATTAACAGAGTTGGATGATTCTCCCAGTTTTCAAGACATAGACTATGTGATTGTCAACAGTAAGTGCGTTCCGATAACAGCATTCCATGAATGCAATAATGGATTTCAAGGCTTTGCAGATTTTGTTGGAGTATATCCGCAAGAAGAAACTGTACCGACCACCGCTCCATCTCTTAACATATGGCGGATATATGTTGTGGAATCCAAGTATCGAAAGAACCCACAACGAGGCACTGCAATCTACTGTGAACATCTGGGTAAACGTGACGATAAGAAACGTTCTTTTACGTTTTTCGAGTGTCCACGAACTGCGTTAGCTGATTCACTTATGCTCCTTATCGAAACACGTGAGAATGAACACTACCCAAACATTAATTTTGTTAAAGGAACTTCAGAAATCGACGGTTATGAAAACGGCAAATTGACTTATTCAAAATTGAAATTCTAAAAAGTGAGGATAGCGACCATGGAAAACGACTTACCAATAACCCGAGAAATACAAAGTGACATTCATCGTTGCCCCGCCTGTAAACGTTGCGACACAACACTTATTGAAGAGCTTGCCAAATTACATCGTGTTACTTCCAGTAGCGGTTATGTGACGGTTCGGTCTCGGTGCAACAAGTGCGGTCTTACAATGGAGGTTAGCTGATGATAGCTCATTTAATTTACAAGTGTCGAATTTGCAACACTGAATTTGCACAAACATCAAAGGCGATAGATAACTATGATGATGACGGTTTGAGAATAACAGATTTTGATGATTACCGAGTTGGAGACGGAAAAGATTACAGTGGTATCGCTAAAACCACTGTTCATCGCTGCTCTAAGAAAGAGACCAACCACAACGGAACACGCTACGAAGCAATTGACGGCATCGCCGACTTCGTAGGCGTTGGGTATGAAAGGAGTATTGAATGAAGACTTACGTTAACGGCGATAACGTCACAATAACGACTATGGATGAGGAAGAGGTGTCCGCAGTGGTTAAATGTGCCGAACCTGAACTCAGACACTACCACTGTCGAGCAGTTGACGACCCGACTTGCTCATATATCGTTGGGTTAGATTTGCGGGAAGACAGTTACTGCCAAAAGGATAACTACACTTACGCTGATAAGCACGGTACAGAGAGTAAGGCGAAACCTCTCGGCAATTTCAAGTATTGCCGACATTGCTTAGACAGGGTTCAATGCTCGGAGTCAAATTGGGCTTGTACATTTGACAAGGATGGCTACGTCTGCGATAACTTGAATTTGTTAGAGCGGCATAACGACGGATTTGACGAAACGCTCGACCCGACAAGAGCGGATATTGTCGAGCAGGTAAAACAAGAGATTTTTGAAGACAAAGCTCGGAGATTTACAGGGCTTGACGGTTGCAAACTGTCTGATACCCAATCAGACCACTTTGATTATTGTTGCTATTGTTTATATCGTGAAGAATGTCGAGAGAAGAATTGGACACCTGAATTCCATAGAGACAAATTGATGTGTGATTTCTTCGGTGTCAAACTTTACAAAGAGATTAACGGCAACTCTTATCGTGCCAAGGATTTGAGAGAGTGGCATGAGGCGAGGATACATCGCCAATTCGTTTATGATAGTTTCAATAAAGCTCTTGCCGAGGGTGTGACTTTCGAAGTTCTACAACCTGATGAAGAACAATTATGTCAACGGTGCGGTAAACAACCTATGAGACATTACACTAATATCTCCGAAGAACTTTGCCATGCTTGTTATGTCTCGGCAGACCCTGAAGAGAAAAGCGATTCACTTGGTTATGGCAGAAAACTAAAAGCAGACGCTCAGGCTGACCGCTCTAACCGTGGTGCAACTCTGCCGACCCAAGGGCGAGAAGTCGAAGCCCTTCCTGTCTGCGGAGTAAAGAAAGCCCTCCACGTCAAAGGCAAATGGGGAGTTGAAGATAAGATACTTCAACTCGAAATCGTTATCGGCGGTGTTGCTCAACGTGACGTTCACCTACCTGCAAAGTCTGTGGAGTTGCTTCGTGACCTCTGTGCCGACTGGCTTGAACAATATGAAAATCGTGAATAAACGAGATGCGGAACGGTTAACAGTTTCGCCTTTCTCTTGTGAAAGGATAATAACATGAGTTGTAAGCAATACACAAAGTCATCGCCGTTTTTCCATTGCAAAGAAAAGCAATGGAGCGGGTTAATGCTTTTGGATGTTCCACAGCGTTGTCTCGGTTGTCCTAATATGAAACGGAGTTCTCCACCGAAACCTCGTAATAACAAATAATATAACATTTCTTTGGTGTACCCTCGCAGGTACACCAATTACGTGAAAGGATGGTAACGATTATGGATATCTTACCCATTATACTTTGGCAGTTACAAGCAGTGGTATTTCTTTGTTTAGGTATACAGTTAGCTATATACCTTCACCGTGTTGCTGCTGAGTGTATCGAGCCGTCAACAACCCTGTATGTTGTGCAGGTACTGTCTTGGGGATTAACAATACTTTTTTGTATAATTCCGCCGATAATTCAAGGGGTTCGGTATTTGCCAATTGGTTTGGCTATACTCTCGCTCGCTTGCTATGGATTTGTTGCAATCGCTGTTACTCGGTATTGTCGAGTTTGGCGGTTTCGGAAGCTACTTCGAGAACGGAGAGCGACGAGACGAAAAAGACAGCGAGTCGAATCAAGTGTTTAAAAGCATTTAATCTGTCGGACGGTGAAATTAACCGTCCGACTAATTTAATCTCTAAGGAGGAAACATGGCACGAGCAACAAACGGTATTATTGCTAAGAAGGTAAGCCGAAAAGAAATTATCAAAGTCCTTGAGCAGAACTACAAGAACGTAAAAGATGACCCAAAAGCTACAGACGATTACGCTGTTTTAGTGTTCAAAGCGGGGAAGTATACGAGAGACCTACGAATAACCTCTAACACTAATCTCTATGACTCCGAGAAATCGGGACAAGACTACGGTTTTAAACTGCCCGACGAGGTAACATTCTTGTCGATGACTTACTTAGACGACAGCCCTGAGATAATGAGGAATATTATATCTTCGTTCGGGGGAATCGTCCAAGACGATGACTACGCTGACGCTGGTTATTATAGGGTGACTACGGCGTTGCGAAAGGAGACGACTGAGAACCAGGATGAATAAGGATATAGAGATTTGCGACGGCATAAAAGCCGATGATGCAAATGCCGACACAGACTCCCAAGTCGTATGCCGCTATACAGGGCTGTCGGAATCAACCGTAAAACATTTAAGAGAGCTTGACACAACTTCGATTGAAATTATTGACAAGCTGATACACAGCGATTTGGTAGACCGCATAATTCATTATCTCGGTTGTGTGGTAAGAGTTAAAGAGTTTAACGAGGAATGTAAGAGATTAGAAATAGATATTCAAAAATCCCCCGAACCCGAACTCGACAAAGACCCCGCTATGCAAGCACTTTTAGAACGAGCATTAAACGGCGACGAGACCGCCGAAATTGAGTATAGAGATTGGCTGTATAACCAGAATGAGAAAGCTTTTAAAGAAATCGAAGATACTGATGAATACCGTGAAAACGACTTAAAGTTGACAGAGTTATGTAAGCGATATGGCGAGATACACGAAGAAATTGATGAAGCCCAAAGAGAGTGTAAAGGTGCTTGGCAATACGTTCAAAATGGTTTCGCTGAAAATATAAAACAAATTGCCGAAGGAGGATGTTGATGAAGTTCGACACATTAGTCAAGGAAGCAGTTAGCAGAGTGTGTTTTGCCGTGGCTAAAGAGCATGACTACAAACTCACGGCGGAAATGCTAAACTCCTTGCAATCCTTACTTAAAGAAGTCCTCGGAGAATTTGCCCGAGATATTTATGTGCTTGGCGGAGAAGAAACACTCGCCCGAATTAACACTGCAATTTCCGACAAACACGACCTCGATGCCGACCCTTACACTGACCCTGACACCCTCGATGGATAAACTACAACTCCGCAGAGCTTATACACTCTGCGGAGTAAACTATAACAATAAGAGAACTTGGAGAAGTTATAGCTATGAATATTTACCGAGCGTCTCGGAAGTCTGTTCCGGGTCTTAACAGCTTGATTAATTCCCAGAGAACCGCCGACCAAAGCAGGTGTTTTACAGGAAAATTGAGGTTGGAGGTGCTAACCCGAGACAACTTTCGCTGTGTGTTTTGCGGAGCTTCTTCTGCCGACACCAAGCTCGTTGTAGACCATATAATTCCTTTCTCTCAAGGCGGGAAAACAATACTTAGTAACGGTCAAACCTTGTGTGCCGAGTGCAACGGTGCTAAGTCTGACCGACGTATAGGAGGTTCGAATGGATAACCAAGTTAAAGTAAGCGACAACACTCTGTTCGCCATAGACTCTATGGGTCAAGAATTAGCGGTGAAAGCGGCATATGTACGAGGCGGTCAAGTCGTAGGTATACAGACTGAGGACAACAGAGTAATTGAGTCAGGGTTTGCAATCTACACAGGTAGGGACTTTCTCAAGCTTGAAGGCGTAAGTACAGTTATCTGGGAAGGTAGTGTTATCCGTCTTAACAAGTTCGATGATTCGCCGTGGAGAGTATGTAAAGGCTGGTACGCTGTCAACGGTAATCCCGAAATCTGGGGTTGGTATTTAGAGAGTATTCCCGCAGGACAGATACGAAGCATTCAGCTTCGTGACCTTGCAACAATCGAAGTAATCTCGGAATGCTGCGGACGTGACGGCATAGACCGCTTACCGTTTAATATCTTCGTCAACAACGAACCCGCAGACAAAGTTGGTAACGATTTTCACCTTACTATGCCGTGGTTCAAGGTGTCGTTGTCTTTAACCTCTCAAGCAGGGTTAACGTATTCTAAGCTCACCACGGCGTTTGTTTCCGACGAGAACGGTGTGCTTGAAATTGATGGAGTTCCTGTAATTGTCGGGCAGCGTGTTCTTATCGCAGGTGGTGAACACAATACCGCCGAATCCGACCGAGCTTACAACGGAATTTATATTGTTACCAACACTGGTACAGAGACCGAACCCGCCGTTCTTAGTAGGGCTACTGACTTTGTAATACGTGACGCTGTCGCAAATACAACAGTGCTTGTTACCGATGGTGTTCACAGAGCTAATACTCGGTGGAACTTAACAACGGTTGCTCCGATAATACCTGACGAAACCCCGCTCCTATTTGTTCGAGAGCAAGGTAACGGAATAATTTGGCAATACGTGGAAGAAAGCCCTAAATAATATAAGGAGAAATAGCTATGGAAAAGTTACTAATGACTCGTGAGGAATTCAAGAAATTCGATGAAAAGATACAGGAGAAGATTAAAGTTCATGACGCTGCTACAGTTATCGAAGCAGAGTACGCTCCTATGAGTATAGCTGTCAGTGGTGCAGAGTCAGTGCGAGCATACTGGGCTGTAAGTGGGAAAACCAAGCAAGGTGTGTATAGTTTCGCATTATTATTAAGAGACGGATATGTATGGGAATTGGAGAGTACGCTGCCTAATTGGACTACTTCGGGTAATCAAAAACAACTGACTAAAGTGCTTCGTGATTTCTATAACGGATTAAGCAGAGCGTTCTATAGCTCAGATATGTCGCTTGACGTTGTGAGTGTCGGGCAAACGAATACACAGATACACGAAGCTATCACTCGCACTGTTGCCAAGGTTAAGGAGTAAGTCATGATAAGATTACTGTCGTGTTATCGAGGTCACTTAATAACGGCGGTGCAGATTAATTCGGCGGTCAGTACTCGGGAGCTGTCTAAGACTTTCCGAAAAGTTGATTCGTCGAATATCTACGCTGTGGCTTATGATGCTTCATCTCGAACCATGCTTGTCAGATTCCACAAAGGCGGTGTACCCAGTGCAACGTATGTTTATTATGACGTGCCTGATAAGGTGTACCGTGCTTTCTTTACAAAACCGTCGGCAGGTAAGCACTTTTGGAAAGAAGTGAGGAACAACCCACGAATTCAATACCAACGATTAAAACAGACGTAGGAGGATTTTATGTCTCAATTCGTTATCGGTGTAATAATCGCTATCGTTATCATCGCTATAGCGATATGGGCGACAATAACTATCAAACAATATCGGTCTCCGCATCAATCCTTAAAGGTTGAACCGCCGATTGTGGAGAAGCACAAGGAATTACTTAACCCACCGCAACCTGTTAAGGTGAATATTCCGAAGGAAGAAGTATATCGGCGGATAGTCGGGCTTGTTAACGACCCGAGAATGATTGACTCGGTTGTCTTCACTATCAAGATGTGGTGTAACGAAACTATGGAAGCAGAAGCGGTTATCAAGTTTGAAAAACAACGTCGAGAGTCAGCAGGTCGAGTTGCTGAATTACGTAGACAGGAAGCTCTTCAAGAACAACAGGAGCGTGAGCGTAAAGCAAAATTACAGCAACTGCGGGAGAAACGTGACGATGGCGAAATCCTTACCACTGGCGAACGAAACTTCCTGCGTTATGGATTTGATTTTGATTAGGAGAGGTTATGGCTCAAACACCTATTCATGATACTTACGGAAAAATGTTGTATAGAGAATCAGTTGTTAACCCTGCGACTGGGCGGGGTCCTGAAGAAACCCAAGGATACCACGCAGGACACTTGGCAATTGATACACAAACCAGAGGGGGGTTTATCTCTCGGAATTCGACAGTAACAACAGAATTGATTAACAGCACTCGTAACGCTCGTATGTTAATATCAGCGATTGATGGTTACGTGCAAACTGCTTCGAAATTCACCGACAGTTTTCGTCATGTTACAAGTAGTCCTGCTCTCGGTAATTACGTCACTATTCAAGGGAGCGGTAATCACTCTCATTTAACTTTGACCTACGCTCACTTACACGAAATTTTGGTGTCGCAGGGTGAGCCTGTGACCGCAGGAACAGTTATTGGTACAGAGGGCGACACAGGGAGAAGTGATGGGCAACACCTTCACTTTGCCGCTCAAAACAACGGAGTGACTTTTGACCCTCGCCAATGGCTGACTTCGCAGAATGCTCCGAATCCCGGAGAAATCCCCGAGGGCGGAAGTGGTGCTACTCCGGAACATCCGTTACAGTCAGGAGGATTATTAACCAACTCGTATTCTTATCCTTACGGACCCACTAATATGTGTGGGATATACAGTAACCCGACTTACATCAATTACGGCTACGCTGTGGTCTCGGGGAGTGCGGACTGGCAAAAATACGGAGGTGAACACTTAGGGTGTGACTCGACACATAGCGGAGATAATACCTTGCATTCTCCTATTAGCGGTACAGTTATTGAAGCCTACGGCGGTGGAGGGTATAACGGCGGTTGGGGTAATACCGTAGTTCTCAAGATATCCGGCAACGAATGGATTAGGTTTGCACACATGGAATCAATTGCTGTAGGTCTCGGTGATGAACTTAATGCTGGGGATGTTGTCGGTGTCGAAGGGACAACTGGTAGAAGCACAGGAGTACATTTACACTTTGAATACGGCAATACTCACCGATTATCAAATTATTCGGTAGGTCGCTCTGTCCCCGGAATGAGCGGTTGGGCGGAAGACCCTTTCACATGGTTAACAGGGATACAATCACATGAGTCTCCGTGGTTAGATGGCTGGCAAGATTATGTGACACCACCAAGCGGAGGTGATTACTCGGGAGAATACGAAGAACACGTTGAACTACCTCCCGAACTGTACTTACTGTTGCCTAACATGAGTTCTCGAACAATTGAAGATTTGAAAGTTCTTCTCTTATATCGTCCTGATTTAATTAAAGGCGTATTACTTCGAACCAACGACACTGATGGAAATCAACACCAAGTCAGAACAATTACACTGGATAACGACGTAGCTCTTGGAGCAACAGTAGAAATGACGAACGAGAGCCATGAACGACAAGCTCACCGAATTGCTCGGCAGTATGAATTCAAACCGTTGCCTTTCGGTATCTTTGTCAGAAACAGTAAACCCGAAACTTACGAAATGTTTATGCGGTATCTGCGTAAATACGGATTTATAAGACAGGGATACATCACTGGAAACTCTGCTCGAAACACAGTTGTTCGAAGCATTGAACCAGAAGAGCGACGTCCTATAGTAGCTTTCATTTCCCCTGAAAATGATTTGGCAGATAGATTGCAAGAAGAGATTGCGGGAAACGGCATGGTAAGACAAGATACGGTGTGGAGTGGTTTAGATGAAGTTGACCCGAAACCGCCTCTTGTTGTTCTACAAGGCGGAGTCACCACTGGCGGAGTATTAACAAGTTCCTCGGCTGTAGCGGGAACAATGGTGTTTGAGTGTGCAATTGCGGCAGTGTCAGAGAATCAAGTTATTGTGAGTACGGGAACACCTCCCGGAAATGATGACCCCGAATGGGAAGACGGCGAAGGAACTGGCGAACCAGGAATGTTTGTTGATATTCCTGAGGGTATGGGTATTAAATGGACTAATATGAGTTACTTCTGTAACGGTATGGCTTCAGAACAGAGGAAGTTTGTTGAACACGCTATCGCTAACGGACGATTTAGAGCAGCAGACATCCCTTCAGGTAATGCCAAAATGATTATGGTCGATGACCGTTACGTGATAGCGACCCGACCTAATATTGGAAATATTCTACCAGTTACCATCGGTGATTATCTTAATGTCACCTTTACACCGACTGGAGGAACTGCGAAAACAATTAAGTGTATCTGCGGTGAGTGGAAGGGTGCGGACGCTAACAGCATATACGGACACGACGGCGGAAAGTGTGTCACCGAGTATCTTCACAACGGACCCGCTTGGACGGCTGCTTCTACAAATCTTCCATTCGGAGATGGTAAGGTTAACAGAATTGCCAAAGTAGGAAACTACGGAAGCTATAGATGATAGAAAGGAGAAAGATATGGTACCTTTACGAACATCACCTCGACGTTATCGAATAAATAAATGGACGCAACTCAATAAAATACCGTCTGACAACTCGTCGGCGGTAAGGATTAAGGTGTCAGAATATTGCAACAGCGAGATACTTCAAGGGATTAACATCAATATAACCGACCCGAAGAGAGGTACGGTATTTGCGTATACGATTAACGCACAAGGCTCGTTGCCAAACAGTCAGGTCAACGAACTCTCTGTCGAGCAAATTCTTCAAGAGTTGTCTCGTTGGGGATTTAATGTAGAGTTTTCGCCCGAGTTCAACTTATCGAGGGCTCAGAGTGAATTTATCCGCTCATTCCTCAACATGGGGTGTACTCATATGCGAGCTTTGAATGTTAAGGGTATACAGGAAACTTTTCTCGTTGCTTTCAACGCAAACGATAAACGGTTATTGAAGTATTCCCGTAATTTTCCTCACAAGCTGCTCGACAGCACTTATGAATTTCAGAGACAGGAGTGGAACGAGTTATTGACTTGCGGTATTATTCAGGTGGATAAGCAAGAAAACTATAAACAATTTTCGTGGAACTGGCTTCATTTTGTCGCCGATATTAACGATTTGGTAACAAGATTTACAGTGTCTCCGTGTCGATGTCGAGGGAGGTGTACTTGTGGATAATCACGACCCTTGGGCTATGCCTGTTAACGATAAACGAAATCGACCGCCTGACAAACCTTACGCACACACCAACCGTCAGCTTATAGTTGACGAAGAGGTTCAGATGTTGAGGGAGATGTATGACGAGGGGTTGGAAATGCAAGGGGTCCCTGTTCAGTATCAGTATCCGCTCAAGAATGATTACAACCTTTACGGCGAACAAGCTGCGGATGCGTTCTCCGAACTAATTGATACATTCTGTGGAGTGGAAGCACAACCGAAAATCGCTACCCTGAAGAAATTAGGATGGGTGGTAGAAAACTCTTCGGAGTTGCCGTTCTTACTCCACGTATCGTTTAACCTTCCCGAAATACAGAAAGGTTCAAAGTTTTTCTTCGCAGGGCTTCATACAGGATTACCGACTCGGGAATTTGTTGTCGAACGTATGTCGATGGAGTTTCAAGTTCCTGACCACATCATATGCGAGGTTATTCCTCAATACAGAAAAGACGGCGGTATTGCTGAAGACGCTGTCGCTAAACAAAAGTTACTTGACAAAGAAACGCTGTTCTTCGAGGAAGAGAGTGATTACCGTGGTGAGGTATACGACCTTACCGACGGCGATATTTAGGTTGTTAGGAGGTTTTTATGAAAACTCATTTAGAAATTAACACGAAAAACCAAGACGCTTACCTTCGAAACAACGAAGGAAAAGCCGTAGGGTACTTTAACTTTGATACTTACGAAGTTCAACACGGCGAACAGAACAAAGCCGAATTCGTATTCATCTGTTGTAAATGCGACCACCGTCTGTACGTAGAGTTGAACGGCTCTGTATCCAAACTCAACGAAATTGCTAATAAGGATTGCCCGAGTTGCGGGGAAGAAGGTTATGAAAACTGGTTACTCGGATGTATAGGAAACTATGACCGAGAGCAGGGAGGCAGTTAATGATACACCTATACGACAAAGTCATTGCTGATTATCTTCAAGAACGGTTAAAATCTTCGAAAAACGAGGATTGGGCGAAGGTTAAGGTATACCGTCCCGAAAATATACATGAACTCGTTGCACTGCTTAACAACGACACCGTGCCGCTTCCTGTTGTTTCGCTTGTGCGTACCTCCGAGCCAGTTGACAGACAACGGTATAACTTCGCTCGGGAAAAGTTCGGTTTTCCTGTCAGAATTGATAACGAGGGAAACAGAAATGAAGTTATCTACGAGTATTCCATTCCGATAGCTCTTGAATACTCTCTACAAGTAATGGCGGATAAAACGTGGATAGCTGACGAGATTATCCGTTCTCTGTGGGCTTGCTTACGTCGTAGGTATTTCCACGAATTCACAGCTCCCTATGGTATTAACAGAAAGATTTCGTTCGGGTTAGAGTGCGGTGATGACATTGTTACACAGACTGGAAGCTCGGAGTATCACGCTGTTGGTACACTATACCAAAAGTCTGTTCCTCTCTGGACAAACGGTGCAGTAATGTTATTCAGTGACAGAAGAAAGATTATGCACTTAGAGTTAGATAAAATCGTAGAGAAGCTGGAAGATGGCACTGGAGCAATTAACCCAGGAGACATCCCCAGATTATTAAATGAGAGGAAATAACTAAGATATGAAAATCAACGTTACCGAAGTTAGCGAAAATTACGCATATTCGTTACCTAACAGACGGTTTGCGACTGTAGCTCTCCCTATCATGTCTGCGTGGGGAGATGGCTGTATTGCTAAACGTGACACCGATACCGAAGCAACATACGGTTATTACAACGAAACATCTCGTCCCGCTGATATGTCAGAGTCTGATTATGGTGAATTGCAAACCAAGCAAGCCCCTCCCGGAGTTACTCCTTCAACACATGACATTCCGTGGCAGAGATTCGAGGCAAATCAAGAAGGTATTGGTAAATTTATCTCGACATTCCGTGGGGCTTGTGATAAGTTCTCATCTTTGAAGGACTACTCCTACGGCTATGCTCTCACTCTGTTGCTTAACGGCTACGATATTATCGTAACTCGTATATGCGACGGTTACGAAGCATTGAACTTCAGATATGCTCATGAGGTAGATGAAAACGGCAAATATATTATGATTGACACTGGTGAAACTAACAAATTAGACCAGCCTATCATGATAATTGCACCGCCTGTTCTTCAGTTACCTGACGTCGGAGCAGAAGGAAGACGACCTATTAATGTTGTTGCAAGGTTTCCCGGAACTTTCGGTAATCGTTTATGGCTGAGAATCCGTCAATATAAAGGACGTTTCAATCAAAAATCCGATGCTGGCACTGATGTTAAAAAATGTTGGAGAACAGCAACTGTATTCGTTATGGACGACCAAGGTGTTCGTAAAGCTGTTGAGTCGTTTACATTCTCGTTAACCGTGGAAGACGCTTCTGACACCGCTCCGTACTGGAGAGAAGCATATAGCGGTTCTCAAACTCAATCGAAGTTTGTTTCGCTTGATGCCACAAACCTTGACCTGCCGAGAGAACCTGAATGGGAAGAAAACGAAGACGGCGAAATGTTCCCGATTGTTCGTTCTGCAGACAGTTTCGGCAATATTACTGTTGATAAAGCTGACGATGGTAGTTTCTTTATCGTTGACAACCGTAATGAAGATAACCCTGTTAACATCACCGTAGTTGATGCGGCGGGTATTCCTCAAGAGTTTGACCCTGAACTCGGCTACTTGGCACTGACTGAAAACATCATATACGTTGATAACTTCTTCGTATTCAACGGTTCGGGTAACGGTACAGGCATACCGAGTAAAGACGGCTCTGCTCTTAATCATCGGTGGGAAAGACGTGACTTCGGGTTCTGGATTTCCGAATGTCGTATTACTATCACTCCCGCTATCCCTGCTGTCGAAGAAACAGCTTGTGGTTGCGTAATGAGTACGGCTATTTCTCCTGTTGCAGTGTTCAACGCAAACTGCCCGAATAAAGATGACCCCGACCCCAACGTAGCACGTTGTACTCCTGCGATACCCGCCGTACCTGCGGAACTTGAACGCTCTGGACGACTGGGTACAGACTATTATCAACATCCTGGGTTTGTTACAGCCGAGTTAATCATTGATAATTATATTGCACCAAGGTACGCAGACCCCGGAAACGCCAACGATAAAGGTGACTTCTCTCCGTTATGGATGGATTACTACAAAGGAAATCCCGACATCGGGATTCAAGGAATGTCTCAATCTCAACTCAAGCTGGAAGCAGTTCGTCAAGCAGCGTTATTCTACTGTATGAAAGCCATCCCCGCTTTGACTGATAAAATCTTCTACGAGTTTGAAGTTTTAATCCTTCCTGGATGGGATGACCAAAACTTCGGTGCAGAAGTTGCCGCAACTGCGGAAGGCGGGACTGCCGATAACAACGATTACAAGATGTCTCAGCTTCACAGGATAATGACTGCGGTCTGTGTTTGGGGTAAATGCGGTGTTGCTTCGCTGGATGCCCCGAGGTTTATACCGTTCAAGTGTTTGAAGAACTACGAAGACGGCGGTATCGCACAGCAATTGTCTCAAGCTATACCGCAAACCTCAGTAGAATTCGACAACTTAGACATCGGACTTGATAACACAAACAATACGGTGTCTCTTGACGGCGAACCGCTCAGAAGCACAAAAGCTCATATGGTTGCGAACTGGGTTGAATACACGTTCCCGATGCTCGGAAATATCCGTGCTGCAATAAGTCCTTCGCTTGCCAATCTGATTATTCGCAGAACTCAGCTTAAACAACAGGCTATTCAACAGTTCTGGTGTCAGCCGACTAACCAAACTCATACATTGAGATTTGGTAAGGTAGACAAAAAAGTCGGTCAAGTGTTACTCGAATACTGGCAAGATAACGACAGAGGTGTTGGAGTTAACCCGATTGTGAACGACCCGCAGATGGGTGTGTTGCTCAGAGGAAACTTCACATTATACGACCAACCCGAAATGACATATAACGCTCTTCGTAATCTTTCGACAAGATACCTGTTTAACGAAGTCAGCAAACAAGCGTTTGACGCAGGGCGGAGAATTCAGTTGACATACAACAATGCGACTGCGATGGGACGGTTCAAAGCGGCAATGTATCCTACTCTTGATTCAATGGTGGATGCGGGTGCGATAGACGGTTACTTGATATTAATCAATCCGGATATCAACGGACTCGACCATGTTAACGCCAACAGCGTTGTCGGAAACATCTACCTTATTGTCAACGGAGTAGTCCAAGACATTGACATAGCGTTAATCGCACTTCCCCCTGGCACAGACCTGTCACAGTTCACTTCCTAATCGAGAATTAGCATTAATATAAAGGAGATATTTATTATGGCTTTTAATCCTGATGATGTCTACACTCCCCCGAGTGAGTATTCGCCTACGTACCTAAATACGAACCATATGTTTGAGAACGACTCATATGTCGCACTCACTGTGAACCAGTTCCAAGTTCGGCTTCACAACGTATCGGGTAACGACGCAACATCTTATGCCGAAGACCTTGATTTTTCAACGGCTCAACTTAGTCCGTTTACTTCACAAAGAGAGGTAATCCCAATACACTTTGTACACGGCGTGTACAAAGTACCCGGAAAAACTACGTGGAATGACGTTTCTTGGACAGTTAACTGGTTCTGTGAACCTGACGTTATCCAAACTGTTAAGAAACTTGACAAAGCGGTTTATAATCCTCGTAGCGGTAAACAAGGAACACCCTCTATCTACGCTAAAACACTTACTTACAGCCGTTTCGACGGTCAAGGTATGCCGAGAGCGGTGTGCCGTGCAAGAGGTGTATGGCTTGGTAATGTGGACTACGGTCAAAACGACATGGTCGGCGGTTCTGTTGCTCAGATTACGTTAACTTTGACGATTTCAGTCTTAGAGTGGCTTGACCGAGCAGAGTATGGCGGTTAAGCGTTCGTTAACAAAAGAATACTGTAAAGTCGGTGGGAATAATTAGAAAGGAGTTCATTAATCATGAACGAAGAACTTACCTTATTATCCCCACCGCACTTATACCCTGAGGGATATCCACGGCATTTCACAATCAAAACAATTACGGCGGAGCTTCGGTTGGAAACAATCGGGGCTGAAAATCTCGACCAGTTCATCGTAGACGAGATTTTCCCTAAATGCGTCATACCTACTGATAGTCAAACCTGCGACTACAAATCATTGTTGCTGATTGACTTCCACTGGATATGCCGAGCATTGCACATCGTATCTTGGGGAGCGACACATTTTGTCAATGCGATTGCTTGTACTGGCGGAGAAAACAATTTCGGGTGCAAGGATTCTGATGAAATGGGGCGGGTATTCGGTGACCATCGTGTTTCTCTGTCAAACATTGGTTTCCGTCAACCTCCTGCGAATTGTGAGAAAATACTTGAAATCAAGGCAGCAGACACGTTTATTGATTGGAAGTGGGATTTGTCGATTCGCTTCCCTCGTGTCGGCGATATGCTTCACGCTCGCAAAGACCCAACTTTCAGAGCGATTGCCGTAAAGAAAGCTAAGGGAGAGGGGTATATTGACCCTTGGGACGATTTAATCGTGCAGTTTGCTTATGCGATAACTCATTGTAATAAAAAAGCTGTTGAAGACAGGCGGGAACTCTATACAGGATTAGCGGCAATGAATGATTTGGATTTTGACGGTTTATTGACCGCTTACAACAAAACTTTCGGAGGTTATGGAATTGAGATGAGTGGGACAGTTCCTTGTCCAAAATGTGGTGCGGAAGCGAGGTTCTACGCTCCTGTGGAGGAACGATTTCTTAGACCGTCCTTACGAGAGAAGAGACTACGTAGAGAGGAACTCATCAAAGCCAAAAAATCCAAACAACCCCTCACCGACAGCGACGTCAACACAAACCGACTTGCCGACGCAGGAGAAGAGTCCGAGGCGGTTGCAGTATGACAGATGGGAAGAAAAGATAATGTTTGTTGCTCGTGCGTGGAAAACAAATCCCGAATACGTGGCTAAGAAACCAGTCGGAACGGTTAATAAATGGTATTATGAAGCCATGAAAGAAATTGAAGAGCGTAACAAACCTGAAAAGTAAAAGAAAAGTATAAGTAATTCTATATGAGGTGAATGATGGACGCTAATAACGACCTTCTGTCCTTGTTTCAACAGACTGCGGGGACTGCTCATAACGATAGTAGAGGTCTTACAGAGACCTCTACTATCAACATTGTCCGCAAAATCGACCAACTGTTAGGACTGACTCAGGAACAAAACTCTATTCTCCGCTCCATGCAACGTGGAAGTTCTACAATGGGTGGAGGGCGTGATAACTCAGGTTCAAAGTGGTTAAGTAGTAACAAGCAAAGTCAACAGAGGCAAGGCGGGTTACGCTCGACAGCAGGAAGCGGGTTTCAATCGGGTGCGGGTACAGGGTGGCTACAACAAAAAGGTCTCTTGCCTGTTGCTGGTTCTGAAACAGGTAGGTATGCTCCTGGCTCATTACCTCACGGCACAAGCTTCGGTAGTTATGAATTGCACAATCAAAAGCGTCGGGCTGACCGTGCTGCTTTTAGCAATAAGATGGGTCAGATTGGCAAAAATATCGGCGAACTTCCGGGACGTGCGACACAAAATATATTTGGGTACGGTACACCAGAATTCCGAAATAAGAAAGAAAATTTCCAAAAATGGAAGGATAACGGCGGTGTATCGGGAAGTATAGGAAGAGCTGCATCAAAAATCGGAAACTCTACCAAGGATTTTCTTTTTGAAGGAGTTCCCGGATTTGGCAAGAAGGATAAAGAACAAGATACTTCGGGTGCAGTTGGAGGTTTGTTAGGTGGTGGTCTTGGCGGAAATCTTAGCGGAGACAACAGCTCAAAACAATATAAAGACAATGCCGCTCCTGTTTGGGTTGTAGGCGGGACTTTAAACGATAGTGATGAATTAGACTCTAACGGATTAGCCGATACATCACAGCGAACTCCTGAAGTAAAAACAGACGTTATTATTGGTAAGGTAATAGGTCAAGTCACTGGCAAAATCGGCATGGCTATCGGCGGTCCCGTTGGAATGGTTGTCGGTAAAGTTGTCGGTCATGCTGTCGGAGGGTTAGTTAGTGACCTGAAATCCACTGTCGGTGAAATGAAACAGTCGGTGTCTAACATCATGTCGGGATTTTCTCGTGGTGCTGAGAAAGAAATGCGTAAGCAGTACAAAGCTTTAGCAGACCAACGACTTGCCGCAGACGTCAAGGCGATTATAGAAAAACCTTTCCAAATCATGGAAGAAGCTGCTCAAGCGGTGAAATCTGTGTGGGAGGGAAATCTACGTGAAGTCGGGCAAGCTCAAGGCTATACTAAAGACGCAATGCTTGATATGATGTCGAAGATGTCGGCACGTCTTGAAAAAGACGGCTTATCACGTATATTGGATGCAACAGAATTAACCAGCAACTTAGCAGGGGTAATATCTTCAGGATTAACAGGGGTTGTGGCAGAGGAATTTACTTATCTCGCTACCGTTCTTAAAGCGACAACAGGCGAAGATTTCTTTCAATACGCAGATACATTCGGCAGTATCGTAGCTCAAGAACTGACTAAGGGACGCTCTCAATCAGAAGCCATAGCAACCGCCAGTGCTTCACTCCAGAGTACTGCGGGAATGTTCATGGCTGCGGGTCGAGAACTTACACAAGGTATTGGCACAGGGTTAAAGGATATGAAGAGTATCCTCGACTCTGCTAATCAAATCGCTCGTAATGCTCGGGTCAGTGACAATACTGAAATACTTGAAGCCTTGACAAAAGTCTCTGCTGTCGCAGGTGCAATAGACAGCAGACTGTCAACAGGACTAATCGAAGCAATTACACAAGCTACATCGGGCAGTAATGATGCCGCAATTGTGGCTTTTCGAGCTTTAGCAGGGCAAGGTGCAGAAGCAACGGAATTCTTACGCAGCTTCTCTCAAGACCCTTCTCGATTATTGGGTACTATTTTCGACGAACTGGCTCAACGTCAACGTATCGCTCCCGACGCATATATGACTGTTGCCGACCAACTTGCACCAGTGTTCAATATTCCGCCTGATGCGTTCTCGGGTATTGATTTCTCAATGATGGGTGAAGCTATGCGAGGCGGGTTAAACGGCGACCGCACTTTCCAACAAAGTTTGGATTTGTTGAAGTCGGGAGAAACAACTATTAATTCAGCACAAGCAAGAATGGCAGAGATTAATAAACAGATTGCTGATGATGGTCTCGGGTGGTTAATTGATAACGACGTCGCAATGATGATGTATAAAAACCAGCTTGACGAACAACGGCAACGTGACGCACAAGCAGCAACGTGGGCTGTAGAAATTAAAGGCGAGACCAACAACCTCTTACAATCTTTGAAAGAAGGGGTTTCTTCAATACTCAAATTCCTCAATCCGTTGGGGTCGATAGTAGCGTTTTTCAAAAAAGCAAATGAAGTATCAAAAGTTGACAAAAACCGTGAAGCTGTATTAAAAGCTGGTGTAGTTGGTAATCCCGCTAATTTCATGTACGCAAACATAATGACGGCGGGGAAAGCTCTCGACCTCAAAATATCACAAGATTATGCTTCTATGATTTCAGATGGTGCGATTCGAGGTAGCCGTATAAACGCTCCCAATATGCAACGAGGCAGTGACCGCTTATTCAATTCTTACGGTGCTACAAGTTGGAATAATCTGCGTCAAGCGTTGACTCCAACAATCGTCAGTGCTGTCGGTACAGGGTTTGGGCGGTCTATGTATGACTGGAAAAATGTTCTCGGCGGTGGTTCGGGACTTCGTGCTGCTTCAGGACATAGCGGTGGAGCAAACAAGAATCCGAATTTAACGAATTTATCGGCTTCAGAGGATGCGACGGAACGAGCTGCTCAGAGAGCGGAGAAAGTTCTTGAGCAAGTGGAGAAGGATGCGAAGAAATTCGTCGGTACTTACGAAGAATTTACTGCTCAACAGAAACAGCTTGGTCGAAATATTGAGCAACTTTCCAAACAAGCGGGGCAGTCAGAGCAAGCAATTGTTGACGCTTTCAACGAGGGTCAAGTTGAGCAAGGTGCAGCAATGAACGCTGTACGGCTTCAAACAGAGGAACGCTGGTGGAAGGAAATGCTTCACGAAACCCAACGTGTTCACTCGGCGATAGTTGCGGGAACTATAATACAGTCCAAAGCTCTCGGATACCAAGAAAATCTCGAATTTACCATGAATGAATTTGAGGAAAAGAAGACCGAAAGCATTTTTCAAAGGATGTTTGGTACGTTCCGTGGGGTTATACAAAACGTGTTCAAAGCCTCGGAAGTAGAACAACCTGAAATGTTTGAAGAACGGATGCTTACCGCTCTTGCCGAAGAAATGGAAACTCGGGAGACTTGGGAATTAGCGGGTAAACGTCGGCACTGGTCGGGTTCGGGTTCTGAAAACGGCGAGATTGTTACCGAGCTTGAGAAAAGCGACCGCTCACAGAAAGCTGTGTTGGAAGATATTGAGGAACACCTGCGGTTACACCGTGTAAGTTTTGGTGTTGACGGCGAAAACAAAGACTATAGAGACCAGTTTCATAAATATCGTGAAAACTTTGGTATCAACAGCCCGAGCGGTGATGATAACTGGAGAACAGAATTCTGGCGGTATCACGGCTCTTTCGGGCGGGATACTCTATTCGGTCACGCTAACTACAGGTCTCAGTTTGATGAGTTTTCTACAAGTTTTGGTAAAGTCGGTTCTCAAAATAATTACAGACATCAATTCCAACGATACTCCGAAGAATGGTTCGGAGACGCTTCTAATAGGGCGGGTAGCTATCGTGAACAGTTCAAAACGTATTCTGAACAGTATTTTGGTGTTAGCGAAAGCACTACTGGCAGCTATCGGTCTGAATTTAGAGCTTACCGAGACGAATTTGCAAGGTATCACAGCGATTTCAACCGATTTGCAATACAGAATTTGCAACAAATCTCTTCGATTAGAGATGAATTCGGAGAAGTTTTCAATGTCAAAGGTCAAGGGCGTGAAGCCAATGGTTCCGGATTTACACAAGGATTGGGTCCGAATGGCGAGTTTATTAACGGAAATAACCCCGCATACAGGGCATTAGCGGCAGGAGAACACGCTATTCATGATGTAAGTCTGAGCTTGGAACAACTGGTTACTATGCTCTCCGACCAAGCAAAAGCAAATAACACAGCGAATCCAGTAGAGCAAACTAATATCTTATTAGCGACACTTGTTAAATTAATGGGTAATTTAGCTCAAACTCTTTCAGGCGGATACGGCGGTGTCGGGGACAGCGGAAATTTCTGGGATATGCTTTCTGCTGCTTCCTACGGTCAACCTCAATAACACAAGACCTCAATAAATACGATTGGAGAATAATATGGCTAATACATCTATGCCGACAAGGACGATGCAAATCTTTCCGTCAATGCTTACGAATATGTTCCCTGTTGCCAATGATACCAACGGCGGACAACTCGTATCAGAATGGAATTTAAAACAGACAGACAGTGTGATGGGTAATCCCAGAATTCAATGGGCTTCGTACCCCTCTTACGCCCAAACATCTTCGGATTTTGCACTTGCTGAAGTTGGCGGAACTGAACCCGCTTCTTTGTTTATTGGCAAGGTAAGCGGGTTATCAAACCGAGCTATTATTGACGGACACTTCTTAGAAGTGCTTGGCAGACAACGTATCAATCTGCTGTCAAAGACAGGAATAGACAGTGCAATCGACGCTGATATTCTTGAAAGCGGCACGTATGAAATCGGTCTTGTTGCCGTCTACTCAGGAGATTCGACACTTGCTTCCCAACCTCCTGGAAGAGAAACTCAGATTGCAGGTACAGTAGACGGCACTACTAAGCTGTTTGGTCAGAGCGGAATGTTCGGCGGTGTTGCCGTTGTTATCGGTAAAGTCGGCGATGATGATAAAAGACTAAGAACTCCTGCTGACTGTTGGAAAACAACTGACCGTGACCGTGTTAACTGTCATTTGAAGTTAGGCTCTTTTGTATGGCAACAAGAAGTTATACAAGGTGTTGTCGGCGGTGGAATCGCTGACGGCTCGGTAGTTAATTATAGTTCGGGAAAGCTTCAATTTATCGGGGCAGAACGTATTATCAATTCAGGAGAAGGCGGTTCTTCTCACAGTCCGTTCACAGGCAAGGATACAGTAGACCCTTCTAAGCTTTATGCGTATTCTACAAGAAAACCTGAGCAAGATGAAGGTGAATTCAATCATGATGTATGGACGGATATTACGTTCGATATGCTTAATCTTCTACAAGCACGGATTGAGTACGACGAAAATTCTGACCGTGTGTCTTTCGTAGCTCCGTACAAGCGAAATCCTTATCAGATTGACAACTACCCGCTTGATAATGAGTTTCGTTTTGTGTTTCCAAACGCTAATCCTGCGTTCCAAAGCAACGCAGGTATGATGGGGAAATACTACAAGGATAAGATTGAAGAGCTTATTCGTATGAACGATGCTCTTGTAGTCGGTTCACATAAATACGGACGATTAAAACGAGTGATAGACTCATTGACAGAATACTCGACAACTTTCCCATCGTTAAACTCTCTTCCGCCGATATCGAATAACTTCGAGTCTGGCGATGCTGTGTATATTCTCAAAGACTTTCTTGCCAACGACAGAGACACAGGACGACCCGCTTCGCCGATTGAAGCCAGTGATATTGATTCAGTCCCCTCTACTATGAGGGTTATAACTACAACACCTGAAAGAGAGTCGGATATTCGATTTTTTAACACTATTTCAATTCCTTCGGGGACTGTTCCTAACCCTGCAAACACTCAGCCAGCCAGTATTCCGCTTGTTGCCGATTTCACAGTGTATGTAGATTCATTGCCAACTACTGAAACGGCTGACGGTATAGAGGTGGCGGAGAAAAGCTCTCAGAGAGTATTCTCTCTACGTGCCGACCGTTTCATATGGAATAATTCACGCAATACGACAGGACCCGCTGCCTCTGCAGATGGTTCTATATCTGCCGACCAAGATTTTCCTATTGGACTATCGGGCGGTGATACTGCGATGAACACGCCGCAAAACATCACATCAAATGATGCAAATTTCTCTGATACTGGGTGGGGAGAGATACGCAAGAAATTGTTTGAAGGACGTGCTTTAGACGGTTTTGAAGATAGCAGCAGTGCGTCAAGCTATGTGCGGGTTGTTATCTGCCATCCTCAAATCCCTGCGATAGCTACGTCAGGCGGAAACCCTGCTCATCCATCGGGGCAGCGGACCCACTTCCGTCAAATACGATTAGCAAATATCGTTAAAGACTGGTCGAACGCTCTATGGCTTACTCCCAGACTACCGCTTGCTAAAGATGATTCTCGTGGTGCTGTGTACTCGATTCCGCTTGATGGAGATAACGCTAATGATTTCCTTGATAAAGGTTATTGCTATATCGACGAATTCGGGTACATTCGTCTTATGGATTACGATGATTTATATGCTGGCGGGGCTTGGAAATTCCTAAAAGATGACTATGAAACTTTGGCAGGTCAAAACCTTAACGAACTACGTCTTGAACTTGAAGTCATGGTGCATAAACGTGCTTCCATTAAAGACAACGTTGTTAAAGTCTGGCTGCCCGACAGAGATGACTCAGGCGGTGTTGCTCGGTCAGATGAGGTTCTTAATATCGTTATGGGCTCCGTATACCAAGGCAGTACGACCTTTATTTTCGAAGGCAGTGCGGATGCAATCCCTGTACAATTCACTGATTGTGACCGTATCCGTATTATCGACAATACTGCTGGGGAACTCGAAATCGCAATAAGAAACAGCGAGTTGTACTACGATGCTTCAATAATACAGCAAGCTCTTACTGTCGGAACTCGGTCAGGTATTTTCGGAATACGCTTTTGGTACAAAGAGTTCTTTGCCGCAACTGCTCGGGTACGGGAATATCCCGAAGTATTCAGACACGAAGAACGTGACCCGACAGGGCGGTTAATTGTTAACGGTTCTGAGTACACAACTGCCGACCAAATGACTGTACATTTCCACGGAAACAGCAATTGGTTTTCACTCGCAACATTCAGTCCTGGAGAGGCTGGAGTTAATGTTCAAGCACGAATTTGCGACTTACAGTTTTCACCGAGTGGAATTATCACTGCTATAGGGTTGCAAATGAGAAACGCCACAACGCAATTTAACATGAATATACTTGAACCTGCTAAAGGGATGACGTTTATGATGCCTGTAGCAATAAGCTTCGGAAGTGTAAATCAAATACCGCAAGCAGCGTTGAAAGACTCTATTAGTCTTCAAGGAAAAATAACTACTATGTATGAACGTGGTGATGGTTGGATGTTTATGGAGATGGACGTCAATATTGCCACCGAGTCAATTGCCGAGGACAACGAAATCGGTGTTCGAGGCGGAACGGTGTTAATCCATTTTCAAAAGGTGGAAAAAATTGACAACGTGGTAGACCGCACTGAAGAAGCTCGTAAAAATATCGCCCTAAATAACGCTTGGGCGGCAAACACACCTGTGTATGTTAAAGGGAGGACATGAGGATGAGTCAAGTCAATTGGCAAGCCTTACTTTCCCCAACATTAATGAGAAAACAAGAGGGGAATTTTAGTCCAATGGTATACCCGCAATTCCCCTATGGTATACCAGGAGATAAGCAACCAAAACGACCTAATCATATGCCTGACGGTTACACGCTGTTTAACATGGTTATAAGAGAGTTGCGTTACGGCGGTTATTTACCTGACCGCCCTGCTTCGCATATTACACAATACGAGGTTCGGGACGCTCTTCTCAATCCTAAATTTGGACAGTTGGAAGAAATTCCCGGAACTTCGGCAGAATGGGTTGAGGAACAACCGCCTGTAACAGAAATCTATACTCGGGCAACAATCAATAGCTTGGATGATATGTGTGCTAAGTGTCGGCAAGAACTTGCCGACAGCACGAATGAAACGCCAGACCCTCGGAAATGCACACAGATATTAAGAACTCGACCGAACGAACATACCAATTACTACATTACAGAGAAGAGTTGGAAAAGTGGTAAGCTCTTGACCGCTTACCCTTACCCCAGAGCGGAGTTTCGCATCGAGAAAGAAGCGGGGATTAACGTGGAGTACGAAGAGTTTCCCGAGTCTTTCAATATGCGTAGTCAGTGGGGAGAGAAACTTGCTAAATTCTGGGATATTATGACTAATTTACCGCCTGAACATTGGGACCCGACTTTATATGCTTACGCTCTCGGGCTTGTTGTCGGACGAACAGACTGGCAAGACGAGATAGAGGAACACAGACTTCTAACCATAATAGCCGAAGTCAACCTCTTGTTGGATTTCGATGTACGAAAAGGCGAAGAAATATATGGCTACGGTCTCCCTTCGCAAAAAGCTGTTTTTGCTATTAACAAAGAAGCAACATACGTGGAAATGGCAGAAACTAATGTAATTCACCGACAAGCTCCGCCGAATCATCCGAACAATACAGAAATCTCGGTGAACTACAACACAGATGTACGGTTTATGCAGAGCGTACACGCTTCTCCATACTGTGAAGCAGGGACTTATAAAGAACTGCGTCAGAGAGAGGTAAGAATATGAAGTTTTATGAGGTAGAACACAACACCACTCTTACCCAAGTACGCAATAAATTTGGCAACGATACCAACAGTATTCTGGCAACGAATGGACTAAGAGCTGACCCTAATTTTGCAGGTCAGGTAAGGGAGAGATATCAAGCTCTCACTGCACCGATGACAAGAGCAGAGAGTGTAGCTTTGGTCGAAACAGGACGAGTGCCTGTTGGACGTTACCCCGATTTTCCTGAGTTCCCCCTCGGTACACCTTCAGAAATACGAAATCAAATAACTAATCAATTTATTAATCAGCGGATAAATGATGCACGACGAGCTTTAACAATCGCAGCGACTTCGACCGATACGTTTGCAGCAGCCGTAACACTGGATTTACAAGAACTTCAAATACTGGGGAGAGAGAATTTATTCCCAGATAAAGTTCATATCCCTGACCACTCGCCTCTAACTTCCGGAGTTGTTGGTAATGGTACAGCCGTGCCAGCGTTAACGCTGAGGTCTGCTCTCGACGCAGTTGACGCAGGTCAAGCTCCGTTTTCATCGCCGAATTTTGCAGCAATGACACAATCATTAACTGTACCGCAAATAGTTAACGGCAGTGGTGATAACGGTGGAAATTGGCATATTACACTTGCCGAGGAAGTAGGTATTGCAATCGACAGAGCTACACCAGCATACATGATGATACCGTGTTACCCTGACGGCGGTATTCCAGACGAGTTCAACGCTAACTATGAGGAAATGCCTGAGGCTCGACACCAGTATGAGCCGTGGCAAATCTACAAGAGTTCGGGCGGAAGAACTGTTACCGCCGTATTCAAACTCGCTCGTGTATTGTGGAGTGGAGATTACAGAGACGGACATTGTGAAAACCTTATTCGTTATTGTCAGTCGGCAGCGTATTGTAATTACCTTGGGGCATTAGTCGATATGCCGCTTGTCACCTTGATATGCGGAGAATATTTCAAAATACGAGGGCATGTACATAGCGTGGGTGTTAACTGGTATGGTGAGTTTGGCGAAGACTTGAAACCTCTTCTCGCCGACCTCAAAATCACTATACAAGAAGTGTCTGATACCCCGCTCAACGCTGATGCTATTCGCCGAGATATAGGCGGGAAAGGCAGTGGTAGTTACAGATGAAAAAGATTCAATACCTCCATCCTTATGATTTTCCGCACTTGTCTCGATATCGAGGTTTAAGACAAATAGCGGATAAAGACACAAACCACGTATCGTTGGAAACAACTAATCCGTGGCGGTCTCGGCTTCCTGTCCGTTGGCATACCGTAACTCAGGAACAGGAAAACCGCCTTGACCGTATTGCTAAAGAGATTTACGGCTCAGAAATGTACAGTTGGGTTATTGTTAGAATGAATAATATTACCGATGGTTTCAGCGTTAACGCTGGAACAAAACTCGCAGTAATTGACAATTTCTTTGATTTGATTAATAAAGGGGAGGTGCTGGCGGCAATACCGCCGTTTACCCTCAACCTTAGACAGGAGTGAGCCTATGCGTAAACAGAGAGACGAAATACCCTTCATCGCTGTCAGCCTTGCAGGTGTATCTCTCACCGACCTTGGTTTCAAAATTCCTTCCCCACTCGTCGGGATAACTATATCGAATGCCACAGTACGCTCCGCTCTTATGTGGGAGTTAACCCTCAACGTAGTAGGTGATGCTTCGAGAAAAGCGAACATTGCTGCGATTGAGGGGCTGTGGTATCAAGCAGAGAAAGCGGCGAAGAACTCAGGCTATCGCCGAGGAATTCCTGTGTCAATTATTTTGGGTTGGCAGAGTCCCGACGGTCAAGTATTGGAATGTATGGATATCGAAGGTTGGACAATGCAGTTCGGTGTCAATGTCCCTGAATCACAGTATCTGCAATACACGATAAAGGGTTACGGACAAACAGCAGTTCCTTCTAATATGCCGACAATCCGAATCCCCGCTATTCGTGGGGTGGTTCAGCCGTCGGCGGTTCTCGAAGCATTGTGTAAGAGCTTGAAAGCAGACAATTATTATGACCTTGATATAGACCGCACGGACACGCCAACCTACTTGTCTCATGGCGTAGTGCAAACCAGTTTCACCCGATATGTCAGAGGCAACAGAACATCAGAAGACGGTTTCGGTGATTTCCCCGGATTGCAACCGTTGGCAACACAAATACTTAGCAGCGACCAAGCCTACGGTCTTAATACAGACAGAGTGCGAAATATGGGTATGTTGGTTAATAATGTGCGGGAGGGAGAAAGGGCTTCATACTTCCGTAGTGACGTTAACGACCGTCCTGACACGGTTAATACTTTTTCGTTTTGGGTAGATGAGCCTACTATGACACAGAGAGGGAAAATCAATTTCAAATCCGATGCCGTACTCCGAGTTAAGCAAAACCACGACCAACTTATTCTCGGCGGAAACGAAACCAACATTTTCTCTTTAAGCGGAACTTATGATTCAGTCGCTTATACACTGAAAAATATCAACACAGGACGAATTGGATTTACTGTTGACGGTACAGGTAATTCAATTGCTTCCGTGCAACCGTCTGTATCCTCGTTCTCAGGCTCGCTTGCAGAAGTATTTAACAGTGCCAACGAGATTAACAATGTCAATGCAATAGCTACACAGTTCTCGTCAAAAATAACAATCACGATGGCGGGGAATATTCGTGGTTATGAACTGGCTCAGCCTGTAACCGTTACCGTATTATCAGGCAATTCTCTATCTCCGATATCAGGAATATATCGTGTTATGGAGGTCACACATCGTTTAGACACTCGGTTTATTACAACTTTGGTGTGTCAAAGACTTGATACAGGGTCTCCCAATGATGCCGCTAATGGGGCAACCGATGGAGCAGACGCTGTTGCAACAATAGCAGGAGACTCTCTGCTACATAGAGCTATCCGCCAGAGTCAGACAAAAAATATAATTTCCCCTCGTTTAGTCGAGTTAGGTAACTTGACAAACACGTTTGATAATCTAATATTCTAATAGAGGTATTGGTATGATTATATACGGAACAGTCGTTGGTAGGTCTGAGACCCGCCCTGACGGAACTACGTGGGTAAAACTGCGGATTCCCTCAATACACGGTGCGGCAAATATACGAGATTACCGTGGTTCACAAGAACGGCATAATCGAATACCTGACAACAAGCTCCCGCAGTATCAATGTGCAATGTTTTCTTCTCCGCTCGTAAACGGCGAAACCGTAATGTTGGAGTCTACGAGAAACAACAAGGAAGATTGGGTAGTAGTAAATAGAATGGGTTCACTGCTCGGCAGTGCTAATATAGAAGGAAGGTCTTGATTATGGCTATGACAACCTCTCTGCGATTCCCTCGTATGTTTGACGGTGCGAGAAATCGTGTGGCAGTTTTGGAAGACGATGCGAGTGTGACTAACCGCACTCGTCTGTTGCTTTTGTCCTGTCCAGGACAGCTATATAACGGTGTTGATTTTGGGGTTGGTTTTCCTCAGTATCAACTTAGGTACAATACTCCGATTACTCACGCTTTGTTGGAACAACGGATAAAAGACCAGTTGGCTAAATATGAACCGATGGTGTTTCCCGAAATGACTGTACTGGCTAAACGTCCCGCAAATAAATACGGAGATGTTAACGGAGACGCAGAAGAAGTTTCTCCGAACAAACTCGAAGCCACGGTAGCAATCGTTACCCGATTCAGTGAAATTGAGGTCGATATCAAAATGGAAAACATTGATTCGGACGGGAATACAACCCGAGGCAGCTTCCGTTGGTCGGCAGACTGGAATAAATAACGATAGGAGAAATCAATAATGGATAATCTTAATAGATTTGACAATCATCTCGATGCTTTTCACAACCGTATGGATGAAAAACGGCGAGAATTGGAAGACTTAAAAACAAAGATGACAATTAATTACGTGTCTCGGGACTTTGAATCAACGCTGTCTGATTTGATTACGAATACAGCAGTTATGACGAAGCTCTGGCGTCCTGAGGCAGGAGATGACCCAGGGTACGTACTATACCACCAGATTGCTTCCGTTAATAACATTGCGGCAAAAGCCCTTGATGAGATGGCGGGTGAATGTTTTCTTGACTCTGTCAAACAGCGAAAGAACATAGCTCGTATTCTTGCTCAACACAATTACTACTTAGCTCAGTATACTGCGGCAAAAACCGAAATATCTTTCACTCTTCCCCCGCCTGTTGTCCCGAATACGGCGGAAGGTGCGTTAAGTCCTGTTGAAGTAGTTACTTCGTTGAAGAATCTGTCGAAGAAGGATTTCCCCGAAGAATTTGTTTCAAAAGCGGTTCTTGACTTAGGATATAACGGTCAGGATTTTGCAACCGTGACGGCTGAGACTGATGTAAACGGAGACCCTCGGCAAATAATATACAACATCATTCCGTTCTCGTCATCTATGGGACGCTCGGATTCACGGCGGTATCGAGATTTCTCTATTAACCCTCGGCAAGCTCTGTCTGCTGAACCTTTTGAAGTTGTTGTTGAGTTCCCCGAAAACGAAGACGGTACTTATGACTGCTCTCGACACGCTCAGTCGGCTTCGGTTCTCGGTATCGAAGGTACGTTACGGTCTTTCGCTGTATCGGTTAATGAAGTAATTAATAATGATTACGTAATTCCGCTTCCGTCACAACACATCGACAAGTCATGTGTTTGGGTGTCTGATGACTCCAACGTCTTTACTCAAAACTGGGTACAACTTCAATCGACTGCTGAATTCATCGAACCTCAACCGAGATTTGCGATAACTACGGATATATACGACAATGCACAAATCGAGATTTCACCGTACCTCGGTGCAATGGATAATTTGCGTAATAACCGTCTTATAGTACACTGGATAGATACGACAGGGGCTTTGGGTTCTGTCGGTGAAAATATGCTCGGAAATCTCACTCTTGCCAGAATCAACGAAACAGACGATATCGACATATCGGCAATGGTTGGGCGTAAAGACAATACTTTTAACGGTCAATCGGCTGCGGAGTATGTCGGGGTGCAGAACCTTCCCAACACAATTGAGATACCGCATACTTGGACGTTCACAGGTAAATCGCCTGAAACAGCTAATGAGGCTCGAGAAAATTCACGTCTGTATATTAACACATGGTACTCTCTGTCAACCGTTCATGATTTCTTGCGGTTTTTACTCTCAAGTCCGGGAATTAGTACAGGGGTTGTTCTCGATTGTCAGAAAGCTATTGAGATTAATAAAGCGATATACGCTCACCCACTCATACCCGATGACAAGAAAAACGGTCAGTATATTACCAACCGTGATTTCACCCGCTCAAACTATGTTATTGACTGGGAATCTGCAATCGGCTACGACCCCGAAGACCCGACGAAATTGCTGTTTGATGCCAACTTCAAAACACATACTGCAATGTGTTTTGCTGTTTGGAACGACTTCGACATGACACAGGTAACAACTGATACAGACTTACACTCAGATATAGAGACAACGGGAGGACATTTCCACCGATATAAGCCGTCAAATAAAGTTCAAGAGCTTATTCGAGCAGACTACGAGGCACTCCAAGTTATGACGGCGACTATCAGCTTCGGATATATTAGAGTGTTTAACTGGTTTTGTGTCGGTACAATCTACACTCACCGCCCTGTATCAAAACAGAATGCCGAGTTACTTATTAACAAAATCAAACAAGCAATTTCCATCGCTTATGCTCCCGGAAACGCTCGTATGTCCGAGAAACCAAAGTTGCTTGATTTAACGGAAGTTATACTGGAAGCAGATGAGAATATTCGTTTCTATGACCCAGGGACGGTTGGACACCCAGCAATTGAGTATGACGAAGGGATGGATATTGACTATTTCAATTTCATATCGTTTGCACGGTATATCGGAGAACCCGCAAACCCTGTAAGAATGGGACGGTTTGCCGATGGCTCGCCTTGGCGGTCGTTGGTTGTGGCTCCCGAGTGTATTAACGATTTTCGCAGTGAATAGGATTTTTACGGCAAGGAGGTAATCATGGCAATCATTAAATCTATTAACCTAACTCCCGAAACCTACTGGCGGGAGTCGGAGGAATTTCAAGTATTTCTTAACGCAATCGACCAAGCGTTTTCCGAAACATCTGACAAAACTGACCGTATAACTGATAATCTTGACCCGCTTCAAGTTCAAGAAAACCTTATCCCCTTGCTTGCTCACCGAATGGGGTTTGTATACGACTGGAGATTTCAACCGCAGTTTAATCGCCTTGTACTCTACCATTTTCCAAGTATGATTTATAACCGTGGTAGTCGAACAGGGGTAACAATCGGAGCTTTAACGAATTTGGCGTCCTTGGGGCTTGACAATATGGATGCGGTGTCAGACAGAGAATTTCAATATTTCATTGACAATTTCCGTAACGCTTATTCCCGAGGTGTTGAAGTTGTTGACGAAAATACAGGCGGTGTCGCTTATAACGGCATCGACCACAACGCTGACCCAAAACTCACGGTTAAGTCGGACGCTGTGAATTTTGAAGCCGAGATGAGAGCGAGGGCAATCACCGAAGACCGATTAGACGAGACTACTCTACCAAATAACGCTGTCGCTGTCAGCGTTAACTCGGATGCTTTGTTGAAGGATTCACAGGGAAGAGTGCGATTTGTGCGAAATGAACCTTATTACATTAACGTCGTATACTTCTCTGAAGTCGTGCCTACGGACGCTTGTTTAGAATATGTTAGACCTCTCGGGCTTTATCTTTTCCAACAAGCGGGGGTAAAACTCTCAGCTCACAACCGTATATTAATTCATCCGTCCCTGGGTGACCAGCTTGCGGACAACACTCGAATTAACCCGAATGAGAAGTTTTCGCCGTCAATTTACGGCGGTATCGGTGATTATAATCGTCCTGACTTTTCTACACTGCAACAATACGCTGCTCACCCATTTGCAGGTCTCAATCCGCAGAATATTGAATTACCAAGATTGAGTGGTAGCGGGGCTGACGGACTTAACCCGCAGACAAACAATTCACGACCGACACACTCAATTCCGTTAAACGACGGTACGGATACTACTAACCCTGCAACATGGACTGATGCAGGTCAACCACCATTACGAGACGAATTAAACCACCCACTATACCAAAGTTCTGATAATGCGGGTTTCCAACAATGGCTTGAAGACAATGCTGCGAATATTGCACAGGAAATAGGGTGGGATGATAATGGCAAACCGATATACGATACCGAGCAATTTGTTTCGCCGACAACCCTGTCTCACCGGATGGAGAGCGGGGCAACGGCGATAAGGGTTGTTAGCATTTTCCAATTCCGTATTGGAGACCAAATATCTTTTCGTCGTGACGGTAATACGACAGATGGAACTAATCTTCGTACTATCACTGATATTAACAAGGCTTCAAGTATTATTATTTTGAATAAAGCAGGAGAGGCGAAATGGGAACTTACCCTGCCTGTTGGTACAGCGATATTCACTGTTTTTGAGAATACTGTCGGAGGTCAAACCACGTACAGAGAAAACCGTCGTCGAAGTTTTTCTACAGAAGCAAGCGTATTTAAAAACGAGAATGCGGAGGTCGTAAGCACAACCAATGTACCAAGAAAAGAAGTTATTCGTGAGTTAATGAGCACATCTTCCACGCAAGCTCTGTTTAAGCGGATATTTCCTTCTCCCCGAGGAACTCTTATCCCTAATCACAATCGTAAAAAGTTTTGGTCAAGGAACAGTACGAATATCGACCCTGACCAGAACTCAAACCCAAATAAAAGACCGCTTGACCCAAGTCAACCACACCAAGGCAATCCTGACCTTGCGAACTATAACCCTTACGTACTCCCGCCTGAATACGATGCAGGGTACAACACGCTGTATTCTTTCCAATTATCTAACAACGAACACACTGTCAAGCGACTTATGCCGAAAATCTTCGAACTCGGATATCTGCCGACTCATACAAGAAACAAGACAGGGAATCCTTCTCCGATTACCGTGGATTGGATGAGCGGTGACAAACAAGAGAAAGTACGAATGTTCAATCTTCAATACGCTGACGAGCGGTTGACGGCGGAAGAACTTCCTTCGGCTCTTGAAGAAAGTGCTGGTCAAACCTTACAACTGAATTTACTGCGGGGCAAAATCCGATTTGGAGACGACAACGGTACAGGGAATGCCTTGCTGACAGGAACTCCCGAATATCTCAATGTTGGGAATGATGCGTGGGCTTTAGCTCCTGGAGTTAACCCAACACTTGAAAACGTGCCGAAAGTTGATGCTGAGAACACAATCACCGATGGTTTGAAAGTTACGAGCATTCCTAAAGATAAGCAAAAGCCGACAGGAAACGAGGATTAATCTTGACAAAATCATTAATTCGTGGTAGCATTAATAAAGTAAAGCGAGGTGATTGATAATGATTAGATTATTAAGCAGTGCAAAATCAATACAGCAACTGGCTACACAACACGGCATATCGTTGGAAAATGTTATCGTGGTAGATGTGGAGTTGGAGGGGTTAGACAAAACTGTCCCGATTGCGGCGTCCTATCCTACGACTAAGATAGCATCGGGAGCTGTCATTGAAAACTTCGTATTAGGCGAATACGAAGATTTTGTACAAAGTGTTATGGGGTTGTTTTATACTCATAACATTGAGCCACTTGATTATGTCATTAGCGAGCAGAGCGGGATGTCTCACTATTGGTACTTTTTCCCGCCCAACAGCACGAGTAAATGTCTAATCATATTTCGATTATCTAATCATTTTCGCCATGCAAGAAAAACAAACGCAGAGAAAGCTCCTTTGGAGAAACAAGATAACAAGAAGCATCAAGCACAGTCAGCAAAATTGACAGGAAATCCAAAGCAAAGGTGGAAACTGCATAATATCGTAGTAAGCGGTTGTGCAAAAGCTACTTATAATAACTACGATGATGCCTATGATGGCATAGATAAATGGTTGGGGAAACTGTAACACTCGCCACTTTCAAAAATACCGAGGAATCTTATCCTCGGTATTTTTGTGCTTTGTTCGTAATTCGATAAACTCTTTCACAGTAGGTTAAATTGGGAAGGAGTGAGCAAATTGGCTAATCACAATAGCGGGTATACTCATGCAATGATGGATGGCAAACTGCCTCGCTCTCCTAACACACCGAGTTATATAAGAGACACCCGAGCAAACGGAACAACAATAGCACAAGAAACGCTATCAACAGCAGAGTATAACATCTTCCAAGGTCGGAGTGTTCCACAAGATAATCGGATGTTGGGAATCCCTCTGGCAGAACAATATTCTGAGTTGATAACGAGCGGTGGTAATCCAATTCTGAGAACTGCAAGCGGATTAAACCCACTTGCACCTCCTGCGGCATTTTCCTTGTTACAACTGTCTTCTTATGATATTTGGATGTGGAAACCTACGAACGACAACCCGACAACACGACCACGTTGGGCGAATTACTTACCTGCTCAGTATACACGATACGGGCAAACATTAGGCGGCAGACCAACAAACGCAAAGCCTTATCCCGACGCTTTCACCTTTAATGAGATGCTTGACCGAGACCGAGCGGGGTTTACCGCTTATAATCTTCACGTCAGGGTAGACCAAGATTTGATTGATAAGAATGAGATTAAAATAGGTAATTTCAACTCCCTCAACCAAGCCGTGGTTTTAATTGACCCTTCAAGTTACGAAAATAATTCTGATAAATTTATCTTCGCCGACGAAATACCGTAAAGGAGTGTGCGAATGAAAAGCCACAAAACTGCTACCGCAATTAATAATGTCACTATAAAAGTTATTGACGAAGCCACTGGGCGAGTAGACCAAGTTCATAAAGGGCAAAACTCTGTAACCACAACTTTGTTAGAGGGGATTGCTCACTACTTGCAAGGATATGGGTTTGATAATGTCGGCGGTTTGTTGAAAAACTACTTGCCGCAGTATATTTCACTTGGGACAATGGGATTAAACGGTGTTGGCGAAGATTCTGAAGGAAATGCAATTCAACTTGCTCAGATGTGGGAAGAAGACAACGAGCCTGTTGACGACATTAATACGCTACATTTCCCTCAAGATATCCCGACACGCAGAAGAGTTCCTCTGTTAAGTTCTATTGACGGCGGTGAGCTTTGGTATAACGGCGTAGAAACGAAACAAATCGGAGATAATCTACACTACCGATACCCACATCCTGTAACTACTTCAATCAGCGTTAATGACTCGAATAGCTCGATAAAAATACCGAGAAGAAATTACTTCACTCATGCTCCAGGATTTGACGCCGATATTCGAACAGAGGATGTTATGTGGCAGTATGATAATAACGAGAGAAAGAAAAGCGGCATAGGAATTCCATACGCACAGCACGTCGATGATTATATCCGAGGCTATGAGTACGTTGCTCCGACAACATTAAGTTTTCAAGAAAACAGCACGGCTGTCGAGCTAAGGGTAGCAGACGCTTCATCTTTTCGAATAGGAGATTTGCTATATATTCGCCGAAATGAAACAGATATTGTGGGTCCTCGGGTGATTGTTGATATTGACCGTGCCGCAAATCAAAACAAGGTATTTATACAATCAGCTTTCGGCGGGGGAACACTCCCCGCAGGGTCGAGAGTTTTTGTTTACATTGATGAAAAAGAGAATTACCGCCGTCAAGTCGAGGGAATCAATCTCTGCGGCAACCCTGACTGTAACTGTCATTGTAGTTGTTGTAATGTCGGAAGTGCAACAGGTTTGCCAGTTCCTTCCCCTCTGCCTTTAGAATGTGAATTGGTGACTCATCAACATAACCGTGTACCGATACAAGCAAGAAGAGCGTTCTACCCTATGTCTCGTACCGATGGTATGAACACAGCGGAAACAGTTCGCTCAATCGACGTTGTTTACACTGCGTTGATATCTCTCGGTGCTTTGAAATCTATGCGAGGGGATAGAGATTATCTCTTCATTCCCGAATGCGGACTGTGGGGAACTCGGTGGAACGGTGAAAAATATCCTAACAATCCGGATATTCCCGAAATCTTACGAAACCGATACCAAGCTCCTGCCGAATTGCTTGCTGGTTATCGTGTATTCCCTAAAGAATGGTCTCCGCAGGATTTGACAGATGATTTTTATGATGTACCGAACGGAGAAGATAAGAGTTATGTCGGCGAGCGAATTTTGGTCACGGCTGCTCAACGCTACAGACGTAGGATGCGTCAGCTTCAACGTTCAATCCCCCGAGTCGGTAAAGGTCAGGTAGTGCAGATTGAGTGGAAAGTACAGCTTCTTGCACTTGACTTGTCTCGTGATTTATTCCGACAGGACTATGTAGAACACACTGACAACGAGTTAAATATGAATGGAAGGACTTTGTATTAATATGTCTACAAAACAACTTCATAACTTAGGAAGAAATGTTGGTATATCCGCTTACGAAAGCTTTTTACGTCAATTACCGCCTGAATTACCTGACAGTGTTAAAATCCCTGAATGGCGTTGGCAGCAGTTAATGATGCAAGGGATTTCGTCAAGAATAACCATACCTGCGTTCGCTTCGGGTAACGGAGTAGGACAGTGGGTTAATCTTGGTTCAAATCGCTGGAGAGTAACAGTGCGTTGTTATGGTGCAGATTTCGGTTATATGCCTGTTATTACTCCGTTGCTACCGAGACAACACACTTCTGGTGTGGAGACACCGCCCATACGTAGCGGTACAACTCCTAATCAATCACAAAGCAACGGCACACCACACCCGAACGCTCCGACAAATACCACGGCACAGCCGACAACGGCTGACTCCGTGCTTCCTGACAGTCATTCGACTAATGACCGTGAAGCCAATCGTAAATCCCTCGAAGCATTCAGCCACATCATTGACGCATACATCTCTGATGACAAAGGCAACAGGGCGGGATATTTCAAAAACAGCTCTAACATGGTTACAGGATTACGGACAGCAGGGTATATCTCATTTATAATCGTGCCGAAAGGCGGTTCGCAGGATACAACTCCAATAACAACAGCGAGTAATAACACCTATGCCGCAAGATTCAATGGTTTCCCCCTCCGTCTCGTTGTCAAAGGACTAAGCCTTGAAGCACTCTACAAAGCAACTAACTCTGCAGGGAGCATACTAACAACTAACGATGCGGGTACGGCGGGAATCCCCGATATGCTTGCAGACCTTGGCGACACCATAGGAACAGGAGCAACAATCCCCAACGAATGGGGAATGGGTTACGGACAATGTATACTTGCGACAAGCGGTGGAGCCAATGTCAAAGTAAACCGTGAAGATGTTTCGACAAAAATAAGCGGTACAGCCAGTGACAAATCCATAGTATTTGTAGAAACACCGTTCGAGAAATTCAGCGTACCTGCAATACGTAATGTCGAAGATAAAGCTAATTATTATGAGGATGCCCCTTATCCCTCAGGCAACGCAAATGTCGGCGGTACAGCGACTGAGAGAGACCCTCGATATTTCAGTGTTGACGACCCTGTTACATGGGGTAAGATACTGAGAAATTTGAGTCGCTCGGGGGTAAATGCGATAGACAAGGGTTTATTCCCTGACCCATCTCACAGTGCGTATGTGAGTGGTCGAAATGCTCCTGTAACAAGATATTCTACAGTATTAATAAACCCAAGTACAGGTAATATAACAGGGGTTAGGGGTTCGACATCACCGTCGCCTTTGACTATGCAAGGCACAGTTCAGTCTAATGGCACAGGGCTTACAAGTGATGGTGGTGTAGTATTTGCTGAAGACGGAGAGTCACGAGATTTTAACATTGAGTTCGGTAGAGTTATGGAAGCAGATAAAGATGTATTTCTCACTCTTGATGTTCCGTCAGCAATGCACATGGTATCTACTTTGTCAAGAACCGAAAACACTAATGGTTGCACAACAATGCACTTGGTAAGGATTAGGGGAAGCGAAAAACGTACATTTACTTCGTTGCAAGGTGCTTACAACGACAGCGAAGAATATGACTGGTCTTCAAACAATCCAAACCCGACGTTCAAAACATTCAACCCCGCTAATACTGACAGTGATTTCGCTACTATGGCAAGATTAGCTGTATCGTTTAGTGATGTGTCTGAAAGTCTTACTGAAAGGATTTCAGGAAGTTTTCGGTTGAAAATACCTTACGGTACTGGCGATAATCAAGTGCAGAATGGAGACCGCCTCGCCATTAGATGTGTTAACTGGGGCAGTACTACGAGTCCAAGTAGGATTACTCCAACTGGAGTTGGTGCGGGAGGACACTCTTCGAGTTTCGGTCCCCGTTGGGGATTGCCGAGAATACCCGAAACAGGTAGCGGCAATGTTTTTGTATTCCGTGTAAGAGACACGGTTAACGCTATATATCCACTCGATTTTCGTCAATACATTGCTGCTTGGGACGTTGATTACGACCCTGTAACACAAACTGTAAGAACTTACAACGCTGCTAACAGAACAGGACACAAATTCCCCGAAAACACTTCAATCGCTGTTACTCAAAAACGACTTGCAAATATTGTAGTCGGCAACGATACTCCCGACGATGATACTTGGGGTGAGAGTGACTCGTTGTATGTAATACTTAAAAAGACTTGGGGGCAAATTCTTAAATTCGGTGAAAAATCGTTTAGAACTGATGACGGTGATGTGATGTTGCCAAGTCGTTTACCCACAACAGACACAAGTTATCGTGCTTTAACATCTGCCGAGGAAGCCAACCGCAAACTCGATAACAACTCTACAAATAATGAAGTTGTTATCCCTGTAGCGATTAAAGATAAAGCTGTAACCCCTAACAAAATTCTGCCGCACAACAGAAACAACTCACCTGCGTCAAGCGGTGATATGCTGATGCGTAGTCTTAATAAAGCGAGTAATAATGACCGTAACTCGGAATGGGGAAAATTGACGAATGATATGATACCGCCTGGAGAGATTACCCGAGACAAACTTGATGAGGGTTGGGAGTTTCATTGCACAAAGGGTGAGCAGCAAATTACCTTATCTGCGGGAAAATACCTAATGGAGTGTTGGGGTGCAGAGGGCGGAGGGGATAGAAGCGACAGGTCGGGTTTGGATGGTAGAAATCAAGGCGGTATGGGGATGTACAAATCTGCCGAAGTTAGGCTTTCTGCACCATGCACTTTTTATATTGGTGTTGGTGAGAAACCAAGTAATAATGGAGTCGGTGGATTCCCACAAGGTGGCGATGCAGGTGATGGAAGTCGTCACGCAACTTTGAACTTACCGAGAGGATACGGTGGGGGCGGTTGTTCATATGTACGTGTATACCCTTGTCGTGATGTCAGTTCCATAACCCGCATAGGAGGTACTTTCGTTAAAGATGAGAAAAACATAGGTGACGCTGTAGGACAAAATTACAGCTATCCTATCGGCGACTCCACTAATGCTTCCACAGTTACGCTTGAATTAGAATATACCCCTGCATCGCACTTAAACCGCTCGGGGTGGAATCACTTTTCGTCTCGTTGTATCATACAGTCAATCACTCGAAATAACAGCCTTGTTGACTTGTCTGCTTCGGGGCTTCGTTATGAAGTTTCAGCATACGACACCGAAACAGGGGTTACTCGAATTTTGCAATCCGAAGCAACCGTACCTACCACCGAGCCAAGCAATCTACCTGCCGTTGGCTCAAATATAGATTGGAAATATTCAATCGGACATCTACTTCGAAAATCCAACGGTTCAGACTTCACTACAGAAGAATTAGCAGGGACAACGGCGGTTCGTGTTCTTATCAAAAACATTCCAAATGGCAGTAGCGGGACATTCCAAATTCGTTGCACTCGAAACTCAACAAGTCATTCCACCGACCTCGGAGGTGTGTCGGGAGATTTGATGATATTTAAAATCGTCGCTCGAACGCAGAATATTATCGAAGACTTCAAACCTTTCCAACTATTCTACAACCCTAACTCGCCTATCTCTGGTAAAGGAGAACCTATTCTATGTGCTGGCGGTGGAGGTGGTGCAAGTATGATTACTAATGGGCGTCCTACTAATCTTACATCTACAGACCACGAGGGAAATACAACGAACGCAGATAGCTATGGAGCAGGAGGGCACAGCTTAAGTTCGGACTGGGGCGGTGGTGGCTCGGGCAACTTAGGAGGTGCAGGTGCAGTAAACATCAATGCTGGTGGAAATGCAGGACGTAGCTCTATAGACACCGATGCAACAAGGCAAAACGGATATATCACAGGAAGTAATCCAATTTCATCAATAACTGACCCTGGATTATCGAAACCACGTAACTACGGTCATGGCAAAGTAATAATAACGAAGAAATTAACCTAATTAAGAAAGGAATAAAACTATGACGATTCAACCTTTATCTCCCGACACACCTACGACAGCGAAACAAATTGAAATCAAGTTGTCTCCGTTCTCAGTGGAATTTTCGGCAGTGGAAATCATAGCGTATAAAGGAGAAATTTTGTCTGTTCCAATACCGACAGATAAACACATATATCGAAACTCTCCATTAGGACGAAAAAAGCTTGAATATTTTTTGAGAAGCACAAACAAGTGTTGCTATGAAACCGCCATATTCAGAATGTGGGGAGATGCTCCTTGTATTGATTTACACGAAAATCCCGATGCTTGGCAACCGCCAACAGACGATTCAATGGAATGTAGTTGTGGTTGTACAGACGAGCAACACCATGATGACGGCTGTAATGAATATGTCGAGCAATCTTCTACAAAGCCTGTTTCAAAACCCAAAAAGAAACCTAAAACTTCCTCCAAGTCTGACCCCGAAATTATATCGACCACTGACCCTTGTTGCAGCGATGAAGAACTCAACGGGTAGTTGTTTTGCCAAGCTACAACGTAGCTTGGCAATTCTCATCTATTTTGAGGCGTGTTCCTCAGATATTTCTAATATAAGTGTTTTCATGTGTTTATCTCCTTAATTATTTATTTAAGTATGGGCTTTTCGCCCATACTTTTGTTTTAGTTGCGGGTTGACAGACTTGGTAAATCATGCTATAATATAGGTATTCTGAAAATTTACAAAGGAGCCTAAACCATGTCAAAAGAAGAGATTAACAAAATCATTCCCGACACTGTCGCCGAAACTATTGCAAACTATCCTGCGTTTACTACGGCATTAAGTGAAAATTTCTTTGAAACCTCCGCAAAAATTCAAAGTGGTGCTTTTAACGATGACACCATAAAACAACTCATGTCAAACATACTTCAACCGCTCGTTGAGTTAAACACCGCCAGTACAATAGTTTCATTAAGAAAACTGGGTTTCTTGCCTGTGGATTTGGGTGTGGATTGCCCGAAAGATTGACGCTAAAGCTTCCACACACTTATTAAAATCTCTGTCGTGTTGTTCTTGTTGCTCGGGTGTTAATGGTTGGGTTAGAGTGTCTACTCTTTCACTAAAAGTCATTAAACATTCCTCCTTTCCACGTTTTATTTCACACTTAAATAAATGCTCTTTTACACAGTTTTGCCGTTACCTCGTTAGGTAACGGCGGTTTACTTGACAGGTTCATCAAAATGTGGTATAATGCGGGTATTATCTACCAAGAAAGGAATTGCATATGTTTTTATTCACTTGCGAATGCGGGTGTATGTTTACGGTTAAGAAAGAGACAATAACAAACCACCACAAAAACTACTTCTGTCAAAACTGCATTACGAAAAAGTGCTTTGTTGCTGAAAATGAAAATCCAGTAGAATCGAGTAATGTTTATTACCCAGGTGTGTACATTAATAAAAACGGCAAAATTGTCACCCCTGCTTCTGTTGGGCAAACCTCCAGCCTGACGGTCGAGTCTCTACCTGCCAATTCGCAAATTCAAATTTATTGCCAAGATTAATTTCACCGTTACCAAGCGATTCGAAAAAATCTTGGAGTTTGAGAAGTCCTCGAGCCATGCAATTTACTCCACATATCCCACAAAGCTCAATGTCATGGTACGTTAATGTAGTGTGTCCGCAGACAGAACAAACCAATGGAGTTTCTTCATCTTCATCTTCCTCACATTGTTGCTCTCTGTTTTCGTTTTTGTCGTTGGTAATGGATTCAAGTATAATAACAAGTTGCTTTAAATTGGTATCAATACTTTTCAAATACTCTTGAACAGGCACATCGACTGGTTCGGGAATTTTTGAGTTTTCTTCGTTTTCCATGAAATTTATCACCTCCTGCAAAATAAATGCTTAATATTATAAATTAGCCGTTACCTTCCGTAGGCAACGGCTAAGCTGTGTATTAATTCTCGGCATCCAACCATGCCATTTTCGCTATCTCATTTCATAAGCCACTTGCTGTTTCAATGCCGATTTGATAAATCCTGTTGAAGCGTTTCCCAAACTTTCACCGTGTGTGTCGTTGATACGTTTCTCGGAGAGTTTCAACCAATAGTTGAAACCGTTGACATAAGCATCGTAGGTTGCCCCTGTTTCCTCAGCAACAACTAACATCGCTCCGAAGAACTTATCTACAACTTGTGCGAGTGCATTCGCAGGAATATTCACAGTATGATTTCCTTTGGTCTCTGCTACGTATCTGTCCTCCGAACCTTGTTGACTGCGAATATCTTCAAGAAATGCCTTTATGTCGTTGAACTCGTTGTTGGCAGACGAACAAATTCGCCCCCCCCCCGACACCGCTTGAACTCTTAATCTTAATCATGAAATTTTCTCCTTTCGGTAATAAGTATATACAATACTTTACACAGCTTGCCATCAATTGATTTTGTCGTTGGATGTGTTTAAAGCCGTTACCTGTGGAAGTAACGGCTAAATTATTTAAGTATTCACTCCACTCTTGTAATTACAACTCTGCCATTACTCTCTACTGGGTAATGGAAGCCTCCCACGCATCATCAATTACGATTGCATGAGGATTACCACTAAAGCTCTGTCGGGCGATAGTAACAGGTAAAGAAATACCCGGAATATTGTGATACAGCGATATAGTAGACGTCTTATTGTTGTTTGACATGGAAACCTGCGGAGGCTGAATAGAATGTTGTATAACGAGGTACGTATATCCGAATTCAACACCATCTCCAGACACGTTAAATTCATAAGTTCTCCACGAAGATAAAGGGTATCTCGTGTAGTAGGTTATAGTTTGTTCGTGTTCATCAATAATTGCGTAGAGTGCGTCTTCATAGACATCCCCCCATTGGTTGTTCCTTAAAGTTATAGATACTTTTTTGTAAAACCAATCGTCGGTGTTGCACTCTTTACACCAATTAACCTCACTACAGTTCAAATATTCCCCATTAGCCGTACTCAACAAAATATGATTATACACAGGAACCGTATAATTAACCGCAATCTTAAAATCAACCTTACATCTCTTTAGAAACGCTGTATCGTTATCGCCCTCCCCCGCAAAAATAGCCGATTCCCCTGGGCGAACAATCACGCTCGGCATTTGCCACATAAAAGGTTCTTCGACATCGTTAGACAAGTATAGACCCTTACACGAGATTGCAGTATCAGTCGGATTGGAGATTTCAATAACCTCGTTTCCACTGACTGTTTTCAATTTAATTTCAAGCCCAATACCTTCTTCAACAGGTTCACTCATAGGCTCAAACCCACCAAGTTCAATGTCAGAGTCTGCTTCAACCTCGTGCGATTTATACGCTGTACTTGTAGTGAATACAGCGATTGATAATAGGATTGATAAAAATCGTTTCAAAGTATTTACCTCGTTTCTTAGTTTCGTTGGTTCATAATTGACCAAATGCTATTGCTTAGTTTAACATAGAATTTGGGGAAAAGCAAGGGGTTTTGAAAATAAAGTTGCCGCTATTCAACCAGGAGTAGCGGCAATTTTGTGTATTAGCACTCGTCAGCAAACTGCTCACATAGCTCTTGAAGTTTTGTGTCGGTTTCTTGGTATTCGGGGGTGGTTTCGATTTCTTTGAAGAATTCTTCTGTTTGACGGTGAAGCTCGTCTCTATATGCTATCTCGTCTAACTCATTGCCGTTCTCGGCTCGCTCTTTGAGTTCTTGCAAGTGTAAATTCTTGGAAAAATCAGGTTCTATCTCGGTTCTTTGAATCTCTCGAATTAGTTCCTCAGAGCGGGTGGGGTCTTTAGATATAATAGACATTTGTGTACATCCTTTCAAGGTTTTGCATCAGTGTAACACAAATTTAAAGTTTTGTCAAGGCATAGTTTGCCATCATTCTTACAGATTGGTGACTTAATTATAGCATTTATTAAATGAAACTATAAACTCTCTATAAAGCTCTAAGGAGGTATTATAACTATGGATAAATTACAACCCGCTATACCGCAAGAACAATTGAATGTTCTTAAACCCGCACAAGAATTAGCGAAAATTGCTAAAGACGCTTCCGAACGTGTGGAAAGAGAGGCAATTGCCTTACGATTAAATACTATGGCAAACGATGGTGGAAGTGAGTGGACTCCGACAACACCGTTGATGTCGTCTACGATAAAACTGTTAGAAAATATGAAGTATATCATCATTCCGAAAGCTGGTGGTTTGGTGGAAATAAGATTACCTGAAGTACAGGAGGATTAACGATGAAAATAGTATCTACTGCTGATTTCATGTCAAAATCTAAGATTTATTCTTCGATTAAGAGCGAGGATAAGACTACAAAGCTGCTTGCTTCGTCTAAACGTGCGACGGCTCTGCAGCGTCTTGGTGTCGAGGTCAAAAGTTCGGCAATGTCAGGGAATGCGTCGGTGAACGTCCGCACGTCGAAAAGTCCTGTTGTGTTTGACAGCGACTGGGTTAACTCGATATACCATCAACTTAAAAACGATAATGATTTGCGTGGACTCGAAAGAGTATACGAGCAAGACGGCGAACTTTACGCAGTGTTCTCGGCAGACACCGATTTACGCAAGGTTATTAATCCTATGTGGAGAGGGATACAGGCATGGAATTTCACTATGCTGGCTTTCGAGCGGATTGACGAAGGAGAAAACGCTCTCGTATATGTTCAGCGTGTTGGTGATACCAATAACCACGCTGCACCGTCCATGAAGCCAAGCGGAATGAAAGACAGTACGAACAAGGTTGACTCCGATGAAACTCCGCCACCTGAGCCGACAAATCCCGCTGACCCGAATCCTGCTCAAATCAATTCTTCTGCTGAAAATAAATCAAAATCGAAGAAAGACACAATCGAATGGCTTGAGACAAAGCTTGATATCGACAAATTCCGCCCTCGGGGGATAACGCTGAAGAATGTAACCAAACAAGCAATCGGGAACACGATTAGGATAGAGGCGGATGTTCGTCAAATCAACAGCACGTCGGTAGATTACGATTTAGTTCTCACAATACCGTCTATAACTGCCATGGATGACAAAGGCGGGTTCTCAGCAGATTTCCGCTGTGTTGTCGGCAATTCTTCAGAAGAAACAACGATTACTACGAAAAACGAAAATGTCGATAATTTCCATGTTGCGATTAAAGACATCATTTCCGCTACGGCAAAACAAGAACTCAAAAACAACAAGGACTAATTAGGATAATACCGCCAGTCCCACTCAAATTTCTGTGCTAATGCAACAAGAAGCAGTTTCGTTAAAACAGCACAGCGAGTTTTCGCCCCACGCTCCAATTCAGGCGGATAGCGGACAAGATACCGACTGTGTTGCACGGAATACTCAATACTGTCCCGAATGGCTTGTAAGACATAACGATTGCAATGAAACGGCAAAACTTCTTCGTTTATCCATTCTATAGCAAATTGATTTTCTCGGGAAGTGAGGTATTTACGGTGTGACGGAAAATAAAAATAGTCGAGATTATAAGGATTTGATTTTTGCATTGCAGTTTCTATACCCGCTCAAGAACGAACCTGAATATTCGGCTATTCCCGAGTTGTTACCTTTCGTAGGAATTGACGGTTTATTCAATCTATGTAAATACTTCGGCGGTCATCAAATCAAGATACCAACCCTCGAAGATTTGAACAGTTTACTGCTTGGAATGGAACTATACACTAAGGTTCAAATGAAAGGGATTTCCGAAGATAAAGCTATTGAGAAGCTATTGCGTGATGTTGGCGAAATACCCGCCGATGTTTATGAAACGTATAAGCAAATCACTAAACTATACAACGAGATAGAAGAGAATGGTTGATTTAATCAAAAGACTCCACGAAGTACGGCGAGATACTGTTTCTTATGACGAAGTGTACTTCTGTTGTATTCGAGAGTATGACCGAGAGCGGTTTGAAAAATCTTTAACAGAGTTCAAGCATCGTGGAGTTTCATGGTGTGTGCGATTAAATTCGCAGTTGCGTGGTGCTAATAAACGTATTAACAACGCACTCCGAAGCTTAGGAGGTTAATGTGAAAGAGAATACAAGTATGTGGCAGAACGAAGTCCGGCGAAAGTTGAATTTTGCGTATGTTCTCCTATATGATGAAATGCTTGATTATCTGTGGTCGGAGGATTCTGTTCGAGCACTCGGAAAACTTGAACGGTTAATTCGCAAAACTTTCCCCGACCAAGAGAAGATGACAAAAGCTCTTGACGCTCTTGTCGAGTCAGGAGGATTTTTCACCGATGGACACCGTAGAACACAAAATTTACGATATGCGGTAGAAAATCTCTACACTGCTATCGAGGAAATGACAATGGAAAACAATACAATATTACTGTCTAATACAGGAAATAAGAGAGGATAATATTATGAAAATTATCAACAGTGGAACAAAAGCTCCGAGAAGAAAAACCAAGGTTTTGGCAGAAGTTACCGCTCCTGTCGATTCTCAAGTCGCTATCCAATCGGCGGACGGCGATAACACAATGTCAGCAACTGCTGCATTAGGGTTAATTTCGGGAAGTTGTGACGAACTTGGTGAAAAGCTAAGTTTGGCGATTGCGGGTAAGCAGTTTTCGAGTTTTGAGGAACAGGCTGCGAAACTTGTCGCCGATTTATTCTCAATCGCTGTGTCGGCGGAGAGTCTGCTCGAAGAGATGAACCCCGCTCCCGAGCCAGAAGGAGAAGACGATGAGTAATACATTTGTGAAAAATGCAAACCACATGAGCAACGCTGATTTTCTGACAACCATTCAGAATTTTCAAAAACAGCGTGTGCTTAACGAAATACAGCGTGTGGAACGGCTCGACCAAGCCCGAGAACTGGTGGAGACAAAACTCGTAGAAAGTACACAGAGCGTTATGGCAAACCTCGACACTGTCGAGGATGCTCCGCAAGCTTTACAAGTCTGCCTTGCTGCTCAAGGTGAGTTAAACAAGGCGGTGACTGTAACGGATAAAACGCTGAAAACTACTTTCGAATGTATGGGATTCAACCCCAACGAGCCGATTGAAATCGAGGGTTCGACAAATGAGTTTGAAACTATGGAAGAAGGACAGCGAGGCAAGATAATCGACGCTGCTTCTGCAATACTCGGTGAAGCAACGCAGGTTGTTGAAGGAATCGAGGTAGACGAGAATGGCGAAGTTATCGAATAAAAATCCATTATTACAAAACCTTTCGCCTGAAGAAGCAAAGATTCTTCAGGCGATTTTGGATGAAATAGCTGTCGGTGGTAAAAGCTTTACCCTCGAACAGCTAAAACGTGTTGGATTCAAAGAACAACCTGCTGACCTTAAAACCTTCCTAACCGACGAACGATATCTTGGAATCTATTCCGACTACGGAAACGAGATATACGAAGAATGGTGGGAGCAACTCAAAGAGATATTCAGCGGCAGAGGTGCAACACGGTGTAAGTACTCCGAGATTTATGTGACTGGGGCGACGAGAATAGGTAAAACCACACTCGCCTGTTATGGTATTGCGTATATGCTGCACATTCTTATCTGTATGGATAAACCGCAGAGACGATACAAAATTTCAAGCTTTTCGGTCATTACATTTTTATTTTTCAACGTGACAAAAGATATGGCAGAGGGTGTTGCGTTCCGCCAATTCAACGATATGCTGATAACTTCGCCGTGGTTCAACAAAAAAGGGAAATTCACAAAATCCGAAGCAAATCCAAAATATATCCCCAATAACCGTGCTATAAGACTTAGAACTGGTTCGGCAGCAGTAGGTGGACGTCACGCTCTCGGTATGCAAGTCTTTTGTGCTTTGTGCGACGAGATGAACTTTGGGACAGAGGGCAACCGTGATGTCAGGACTGAGAAAACCAAAATGTCCGATGCCTTTGACACAATTAACACTCGTATCCGTGGTACTATCCGATACAACGGTATTGTCGAAGGTTGTATTTGGGCGATTTCTTCTAAAAACAACGCTGACATGGACTTTATGGAAGCAAAGATGGAAGAAGCGATAAAGAACGAGAAAGACTATGCAAAAATAATTGATAAAGCTCAATGGGAAGTAATTCCTTGGGATAAATGGGACACTTCGGGCAACAAAGCAACTTGCACCGTAGCAGTAGGTGATTTATCTCGTAAAGGATTTGTGGTTCCGAAAGAGCTTGATACCCCCGAATATCGTAACCAACTTGAATTTGTCGAAGGTTACAGACTTGTTTACCCGCCCGAAGCCCTCCGTATAGAGTTTGAGAGTAACTACGAACAAACACTGATGGACGTTGCCGGAATAGCTGTACAAGGCGAATACGCTTATTACAGCATGGAGTTGTTAGAAACTTGCTGGCATACCCAGAGAGGAAATCCGTTCCCTGAGGATGTTGTAGAAATGGGAATTACATCTCAGGGTGAAATCATTGATTATTTCAACTGGCGGGGAATTCCTCGGGAAATCCGTGACTGTCCTATGTTCATTCACCTTGACGCAGCAATCAAGGGTGATAAGAAAGGTAAAGGCGGAGACCGTTTTGGGATAGCGGGTATAGTTATTGCGGGAGAGCGTGAGGTACAGAACGTAGAAGGAGACTGGTATAACGAGACATTGTACGAGGAAGTTTTCGCAGTCGATATCGCAGCTCCTAAGAAAGACCGTATAGATTTTGAGAAAATTCGAAAATTCATCTACGCATTGCGGGATGGAGGATTTCATATAGAAGAGATTTCCGCCGACAACGCCCATCTGTCGGAAGATATGCGGCAAACATTGATGAAGAACGGTTTTAAGGTTACTTACCGTTCTGTAGACCGAACAATTGACGGACACAAGATTTTCAAAGGGCTCCTTGCCGACCGCCGTATTTTATTATTGTCATCTATACTTTTGAAACGTGAACTTCAAGGGTTACGTACAGTAAGCGGGGGAAGAAAAGTAGACCATGGACACGGTTCATCCAAGGATATTGCGGACGCTGTTGTCGGAGCGACTTGGGGTGCGGTGTTATCGGAGCTGTCGGGCATATCAATCGGGGCAGATGAAATGATTGAGACACTGCAGATGGACGTGGCGGATTATCACACGGTCAACTTTGAACACAATCCTCAGGCTTGGGGTACACCTGAAACAATGGAAGAAATGGCAGACAGTTTCTTCGGGTATGATGATTTTCTCATCAATGAAAGTGGACTTGATTGCATAATCGGAGCGTTGGATGAAGACCAGTTTGACAGAGACCCAAGGAATGATGTATGGCGTAATATGGGTGTTACAGTCGGCTCGGATGATACATTCGTTATGTAATAGCATTTATAAAACAGAGCTATACACAGCTCTCTAAGTATTAATAGTTGAAAGGAAACCTATCCAATGACTAAAACACCTGTAAAGAAAATGGTGTTCCGTACAGGAATGACCGCTTACTATCACCCTTTCGGCATAGACGTTGTTGCCGAGTATTCTGAAGAAGGGTTGCTTATCGGAGTAACTGTAGGAGAACAGAACCACGAAAAATACGGCGAAAAGATTATCAATCTTGATACGATTGAAAATATCCCTCATGCAATCGGGTTGACTGGCGGGACTTCAAAAGTGCTGGGGGTACTCACACCGAAGTCGCATATCGGATTCGGCGACATGAACGAGCAAGCTCAGACAATGAGCTTGCAAGAAGACGTGTCTCGGGTATTCTTCCCGCACAAGTTCTTGATGTGTCCAACAATATTAAACCGACAAACCGACCACATTGAACTGCTTAACTTAATGGGGTTCAAAACCCTGTCATTCGTTACTTGTAACGATACCACCGAACAACAAGGTGTGTTTGAGTATTACAACGCTACTATAGCCGAGTTCGGTATATCGAAAGAATTATCTCAATACCCTGGTCGGATTACAACCGTAATGCAATCCAATACAGGAAAAGAGCAATTCTTAACTTCTCGAATCCCTTACCGTTTGCTTCGTATACAGAAAATCGAACTGGATTATAAAGCGAACGGACAGCTCATAGGCAAGTTGATTACTTCGACTAAAGATGTTGTGCTGACTAAGAGCTATTCGTATATTCTGCGTAATAACCTCGGTGTCAACCAAATGTTTATCGTAGATACACTTGACAATGTTGTTCGTACTGTTGGCTCTCCCGCCGAGCCTCTGAAAAGAGAATGCCCTCTGTGTGGTGACAAACTGACAGTCGGTCACGGAGCAACGATATGCGGTAATTACAACTGCACATCGCAGCTATACCAACGTCTTGACGTTTTTCTTACCCAGTTAGGAATAGCGTTTACTTCGGAAACTATTCTCGGCATGACTGCGAAAAACAAAGTGAAATCGTTATCCGATGCTATCAAGCTCGGTCAAGAAACGAGTATAAACAATTTCACCCCTGCTTGGTTAAAAGAATATGTTCGTAATTTCCCCGAGAAACTTGAGGTGTCTCTTCTCAAGCTCTTATGGAGTTTGGAAATCCCCGGATTATCCAACAGTGATGTAAACACAATTGTAGACGCAAGCAGGGGAAGTGTAAAAATATTCAACGATTATCTCATTAATAAGCCAAGAGCTTTCCACAATTCTGCGGGTCTTTCGTCTGCGGCACAAAACGCTTTTGTCAACTGGGCGATTACACCCGAGAATATTGCCGAGTGGAAAACTTTATCAGAGCTTATCGAAGTTACCGACGTAGTAAAAAACAAGGAAGAAAAACCTCATACGCTTGTTGGTGTGTCGGTGTATCTTTCAGGAAACTTCCGTTGCGGCAAACCTGAAAAGGTAAAAGCTTTAATCACCGACCACGGCGGAGTAATTCACGAAAACGTGACAGAACAAACGAAAGTTTTTGTTGTCGGCGGTTTGATGTCGGGGCAAATAGGCTCTGAGATGAGAAAAGCGAAAGCGTTCAAAATCCCTATGGTATCAGAAGACAAGTTTTTGGCAGATAACGGAGTATTGTTATGAAAATTCCTATCTTAAGTAATATAGGTGATTGGTACAGACGGTCGGCTGAAAATCGCCGTAATATGAGGGAACAAAAATACGGGAAGCCTGAGAGTTCGAGTGTCCCTGAAGACTTACTTAACGGCAGTATCGCCAGTTTAGCAGGGTTTCAGCCTCTGTCAGCTCTGATGAGCAATTTCACATCTCGTTATCTCGCTATTGAGCAAATGGCGTCCGACCCTGACGTTTCCACGGCTCTTGATATGTATGCGGACGAGTCTACATCTCCTAACGAGAAAGGTCAGATTGTATGGGCTTCATCTGATAACGAAATTATTCAGAAGCATATTCAAGATATCGTTGATTATGAATTACGCCTTCAAGAATATGGCTGGGGGCATATGAGAGTCTTATTTACTCACGGAGGATTTTGTTTTCCATCGACGGAGGTGTTTCGTGACCGCATGAGCGTCGGCGGGTTGGTTCGACTTGATAACCGTGGAGAGCGAACAAAATACTTCTCATGGAATACACGAGACATCAAACTTCAAAACAGTGTGGTAGAGCTGACCTTCAAAGAAACAGGAGAAACCGCTTGTTTCTATTCACTGGGACCTGATAAACGCTCTCAAGTCGAAAGCTCTCAGCTCGGTTCTATGCTGTTTTTACACTCGACAAACAAAGGTGTGGCTAACAAATACCCGCCAGCAAGTTACCTTCATGTTCAATTGAAATCACTTAGCTCGGGATTATCGGTGTATCTCAAAGACCAAGACGGCAACGAAATCGAATACGGTGTCGAGGTCGATGTGCCGCCTCTTGAGGCAGCATACACACCGACTGTTATAGACAACTTGATGCAAGACTCGCTGCTCCTTAACAAACTGACGAAAAGTCTTGTTATACGTCTTGTGTCCCTCGAAGTCAAAACCATGCGTAAAGACGCTGCTCAAAAAGCTCTCATGGCGTTGAAAAACAAGATGGAGCAAGACATGACTCTGTCTACAACGCTCGGTACTGCTGAGAGTACTGCAAATCCACAGTCTCTTGAAAACACAATATACTCGCTTACTCGTGATGGTAAAGGTGTGATTGATGTCAAAACGCTCGGAGGCGATGTCAATGTTCGTGATATAGCTGACGTAGAGTACAACCTTAACAAGAAACTTGCTGCTCTTGCTATCCCCAAACAACAGATGAACTACAGTGGGGAGGGCGGTCTTGGTGCTTCGGGAACAACGCTGACACAAATGTCGTCCAGATTCAACCGCCGTGTACAACGAGGTCAAGTGGCATACCTGACAGGAATTACTCGTGGTATTGATTTGATGTTGGAACGAAATGGGTACAAGGATTATATCGGCAAGTACGAACTCTGCATGAATGCTCCACTGTCGTTGCTTGATACGTTCCTCATAGACAAGGTACAACAGGCAATCGAAAACGCCAAAGCGTTACTTGATTTGTGCGACAAACTGGGTATCGGAGAGCATGACGAAAGAGTTAAAGCTGTTAAAGAAATAACCGAACGCATATTGCCTATCTTCACTGCTCAGATGGCGTCTATGAAGACAGTCGAGGTAAAGAGCGGTGAAGGCGGAGAGATGTAGAAAGGAGTTGCATATATGAACGACCACTGTAAAATGTTTTTCAATATGATACGTGGCTATAATTCGACGAACTGGCGAAAACTTGTCACCGCAATCAAGGATGAAGCTCCTTCTCTAAACCAACCGACTTGGAAAGCGTTATCTTCTTTAGTTACTCGATATTGGTTGTTTGTCGAGAAAAATCCTGCTATGTCGGAAAGTGACCGCCATATGTTGTATTATATCCTTGGTATAGATAGAATCGGTAAACTTATAGCAACGTACCCTCGATGTAAAGATGAGGATTATCGCAGTTTGCAAGAGCAACTACTACCGATTATAAATGAGGTGTTATTAGATGAGCAAGAGAGCGGAATTTAAGACAATTACCGATAATTTACCGCCCGGAGTGGTTATGCGTATTGAAGGAACCTCAGGTGATTCCGATGTCGATAACGTGAATGGTGTTTATCTCGCTAAAGGTGCTTGGTTAAATGCTTTTAGGTCTGAACGGTTTATTGACGGTCTTAAACGGAAATGTCACTTAATGTGGTTTGGACATCCAGAAGAAGATGAGCCGAACCCCGCCAATTCCTGTGGACGGTTGAACGATGCTAAGGTATTAGATGACGGCGAAGTCTGGGCTCAGTTCGACATAATTGATTGCCCGACAGGGCGGTTAATAGCCAATTACTGTAAAGGCGGAACCCGCTTCGGTGTATCTGAACGTGGGTGGGGTGATACTCCTACAGGCGAACCAATTGGAGAGGTTGACCCCGAAACATTCATATGCAACGGTTTTGACGTTGTTCAATTTCCTGCGTTCCCTAACGCTATTCCCGATATCGTAGCAATAGCAAGTTCGGAAAATCCGAACTACCGCAGACTGTTAGCAAGTGCAAAAACTGAAATACCGAAGATAGAAAGCTCGGCAGCTCTTACCGCACTCCGCAAACTCCCTAACAGTAAATTAATCAACGACTTAATTGACACACGATTAGCAGAGGTAAGAATTGAGTCTGCGGCACAAACAATTGTTGAAAACTCCACAATTGACGACGATAGATTAACGGCAGTGAGTGCTGCACTGGCTCGGAAGACAACTCAACTCAGGTCTTCACGACAAGAGAATGAAAGATTGCAACGGCGAATTACTTCTTCCGCTAATCAAACAGCGAACGCAGAAGCACAAATAGCAGCACTTAATTCCGAAGTAGAACAACTTAGTTCACAGAATGTAAAGTTAACATCAGAACTCCGAACTGCGTTACGTGCAAATAGACAGGCAAATGTCGATAGCGGGGTTTTTGATAAATTCCGACGTAAGTCTGAAGCCGAGATTGATGAAGTGGCTGCGTACAACGCTGAACTTCTGGCTCAGAATGAAGAATTAATCAAACAAATTCAAGAGTTACAAGAGACACAACAGAAGTCGAGAACAAAAATAGCGGCGTCTGCTCGAGACAATCGAAACCTGTCGAGTCGTCTTGAGACCGTAACCACTGAATTAAATGAGACACGTCAAAACCTGTTGACGGCTCAAGGCGAAATAAAACGTCAAAGCAAACAATCCCAACGTATTCAGTCTTCGTCATCTACAAGGACAACCCCGAGGACTGCGAAGACACAACCGCAAACAAGCGACGAATTCAAAAAAGCTTATTTGCAACTTCTCGGAGATGCTTACGGTGTCGATGTAGCGAGCGTCAAAATCGAAAGTTCAGCGACCCCCGCTCAAATTCGTTCTGCCGTAGACACAGCTTCTACACAGCAAAGACGACAAGCCTCTATTACGAAAATTAACAGTGCTGTCGTTCCGAGCATGGTTATCCAACCACAAGCTGTGAAAGAAATTGATGAAACCGATGAAGAGTATTACACCAACTTCAAAGGCTAAAGCCAACCAATAATTATAAGGAGAATTACTATGGTTATTATTAACAGTGGGACTTCACAGAAGCCCTTACACAAAGGTCAAAAAGCTGGTATGACCAAGATACAGTCCGCCGACCAAGCTGCGGTCAAACGTCATGCTAAGATACTGTCTTCAGCGAATATAGCACTGAAAGCCAGTGGTCAGAAGGCGTTGAGAGACTCTCAAGCAATCACCTCCGCAAGAATGATGGATATTCATGATGCCGCTTGCGTAGAAAACCCTGCATTGCTTCGTATTCCTGTTGCAGCAGGTACAAGGATTCAATCGGCTACCAACACAACTAATATTGCTGTTGCTCCGAAATTCAAAGAGTTGATTCCTCTTGGTGTCGCTAACTCTATCCTTGACCAAATCGCTTCTTTCCAAGAGATGGACAGTCGTGAAAGCTTGCATCCTTTCTTCAAGGTTGTTACCGAAACAGGACGTGGTGCTACCCCTGCTAAGAAAATTTTGCACACGCCTTACGGCTCTCAGTCTGGTTCTGACCCGACTTGGGCTTCAAGTTTCGTGACGAAGGAATTGGCGAGAACTCCCGACGAGTCCGGAGACGTTGTTTATCTCGGTATCGAAGGTCGTGGTGCGATTATTCCGGGACACGTTGAACTCCAAGTTCGTAACGAGGCAAACGGAACTACCATCGCAGTCAAAGACGACGCTGCGGGTAATCTCTACCCGAACGGCAACCCGAATGCAACTGAATGGGGACAAATCGACTACGAACGTGGTGTTATCACGATGACGGACGGTTCTGACGGTTTGACTATTTATGCCAACTACCGTTTTGACAACGAAAATGTCGGTGCTCACGAAGACGGCACTTACGGTGCGAATATCGTTAAAGCCTACTTACAGCTCGACAGAATCTTACTCAGAGCAGAAGCTTACGCAATTGAAGCACACAGCTCTTACCTCGCTAACTACGCTGCTAAGATGGAATACGGTGCTGAACTTTCTGACGTTGAAAAAACTCAGATGATGGGCGAAATAATGGCAGAAATCAACAGCCGCGCTGTTCTTCAAGCGTGGAGAGACGCTTCAGCTATGAAAGGCTTGACGTGGAATTCTTCGGGTAAATTCAACAGCGTTGACGGCGGTGGAGAGTTTAGTTACTTTAACAACTTCAAAACCGTTCTCGATAAAGGTTCTTTGGCAGTACGTCAAGTAACCCGTCAATGGGGAACAAACCGTATCTGCTGCGGCACAAATGTTCTCGGTGTATTCCAGAACATGGCGAAATTCCAAGAAGAAACGATTTCCGAAGACATCAGCGGAGCTTGCTACGCAGGTTCGCTCGGTGCTTACAAAGTGTACGTTGACCCGAACCTCGGTGCAAACGACTTTGTACAGCTCTTCAAAGGTAACGACAAACTTAAAGCTTCGATGATGGTCGGCTGTTTCTTGCCGATTGCCGCAACTCAAAGACTCGAACGTGCGAACATGGACGTTGAACAAGGTTACGTCGGTGCATACGCAATCAACACAGTGAACCCGATGACTATGGTCAAAGGTTCTATCGCTGGTTCTTACTAAAGAAAGGAGAGGAATAATATGTTTAAGGTAATTATCAGATTTGAGGGAACTCAAGCGACATTAGACAACATTATATCCAGAATCACCAAGAACGGTCAATACCCGATTGCTTCGGGTATCGCTTACCCCTCAAACTCATACGCAGACTCCGCACAACTCAGCGAATCTGTATACAACAAAAACGTATTCGGATTCGGTAATCCCGACCTTGTACCTCCGTACAACGAATTCGGTGTGCCTGTGGCGAATATTCTCCACAAGTTCAACTTCACCACTCCCGGACAGGTTATTACGCTCACAGACGTGTCGTCCAAGGATGCGGCATTCTACCGCACTCTGCAAGACCAACTCGCTGGCTCGGGCTTCGTAATCGAGATTATCGGCGATGGTGCTTCTGACATTCTTCCGTTGATTGATATCGGCGGTACTTCGCCTGTAGGCTCGACTACAGTAGCGAACGCAAAAGCAGCATGGTTAACTCCTGATGGTGACGCTCCTGAGCTTTCTCTGTCTGTGGACGGCGGAACAAACGGTGTTCAACCTCGCAACATTGAAGTAACAGACCGCTTCGGAAACACTCTTACAGTCGGTAGAGATTATGTTCTCCGTTGGGCTGACAATGACGCTGTCGGAACAGGTAAGGTGACTGTTGCGGGTATCGGTGCTTATAAGGGTGCTTTGGCTCCGCTTGACTTTGAGATTGTAGCCTAATTAAATGACTTGTAACCCTCGTCTTCTTCGGAGGACGAGGGACAAGAGAAATGAGGAACCCTATGGCAGCATTGGCAAAAATACTTCCTCAATTACTACCGTTACTCCCCGAACTTCTAAAACTTCTTCCGCAGTTAGCAGACTCTCTTAAAGACTTGCAGAAAGATGCTGGAGCAGTGGAAACAGCAAAAGCCGCCTTATCTTCTTCCGATAGAGTGAATGTTGCTAAGATGAACAGGATTTTAAGTTCGGTACAGACGCAGGGTAAATCTCGAATACTTGCATCTGCCAAATCGGTGAAAAGAGGGGAATAGGAGAAACGTATGTCAGCAAATTCTATGAGCTTTTTCACTCTACCCGAACTCGTTCAATCGGTTGAATTTCTTGTACCAAGAATACGAGATGTCGAGAACAAACCGACAGTAACGGCTATTAAACTGGCTTTTCGGGAAATGAAAGGGTGGGACTCTCTGGAAGTTGAACGAACTGTACGTTTCGCCAGACGGATAGATTTAGCACATCCGAGTGTTAATATTAAAGCGAAGAGTGTTAGTGAAATCATACGTGCTCAACCTTTGGAAGGAACTGCGATTGGTGCAGGTGGTACAGATGTATTCTCACTGGCGGTCTCGTTAAACAGCAACTACTACGGGCTGGGGAACGGTGTCACCGATATTTCCCCTGTTGCTCGGAGGCTGTTATCTCGGCAAATAAGGAATACCTTACAAACCGATTTGAATTTCAGTTTCCACCGTGGTGACCGCTATTTGTATATCACTCACGCAGTTCCATTACCGACACATATAACAGTGCGGTATGTCCCCGACTATCAAAGCGTCGAGGAAATTGATGACGAACGTTGGTCTACGTACTTACTTCGTCTTTCAGTGGCTTACCTCAAAATGGCTGTAGGGCAGGTACGAGGCAAAGTCAATCTTCCAGGGTCTGTACAGTTAGGTGGCGAACGACTGATACAGGAAGCGAAAGAGGAATTCGCCGAAATCAGGTCAGAAGTCGCAGACTCTGCCGAAGACTTACTATTTATTAATTAAAAGGAGAATACAATGATGAAAATTATTAGTTCAACTAAAGCCCCTGCAACCGCTCCCGCAGGTAGGAAAAGAACCCCTGTAAAAAGCAGCAAAACAGCTCCAAAAAGAAGTCCTGTGCGTTCAGGAAGTCAAAGAGCCAAGGTTGACTCTGTACTCCCTGCTCTCGCTGGTTTAGCTGCCCCTGCAGTCGCAGGTGTTGTCGGCGGTGCATTGACAAGTTCGGCGGACGATGCAGGAGAAATTGGCGTAGAAGAAACTTTCTTCGCTCCCGAAGACGTTGCTCAAATCGTAGCCGACCAAGTTTCACAGGCAATGGGTGAAGACACCAACACCGACATCGTTGAAGACGGCGAGGTTCTCTCTGTAATCACCACCGATGAAGACGGTGCCGAAATCGCTAAGACTGATATTGAAAACATTCCTGACAACGTGGTTACTGCCGCTCCTTCGGAAGCTCCCATCGAAAGCTCGGCAAAGAGCCTCGGTAAAGGAAAAGCAAGGAAACCGAAATAATACTTTCTACTGAATACCCTCTCGTAAGGTGTGTACGTGATGTAACGGCGGTCGGTCAGCTTCCAAGTATTAACATACTGGCAGACCAACCGCCGAAAATTATCGCCCTCGGTCTGGATGGGTTTTCAGTCTTCCCATCAATACTGGAGAGGATTGTGCGAATACTCCCCGCCCCTCCGCAAGCTCTGACCTATAACGATGAAATGGTACGGCGGGATGGTACGAGAGGAACGATATTATTCAACACGTCGTTGCTCAGTCAATTGAAGGAACAGCAGTTCGGGTTACAGACTATACGGCTTGATTTTGAGAACGGAGTAAGTTTCTTCGGTTCACTGTTTTATGAAAACAGTTATCAACACGATAAAAGTCATTTGTACCGAGGAAAAAATCAAGGTGGATATGACCCAACTGACCGTGACCCAAGTCTACGTCGCAATCAAATGTGATACTTTTACACCGCTATTCGAAAGAAAAGCGGTGTTTCGCTATGCAAATAGCATTGTATTATAAGTAGAAATTATAGATAGTGAGTAAACTTTATGAGATTAACTCAAAAAGCAATTGAATTAGTTTCCGAGAAGTACGATTGTACTTCAATGGTGAAACTAAACGCAAAATCTCGTAAAGCTTTCCACTGCTTCGACGACCCGAACAACAGAATTTTATTAGTCTGTTCATTAAATGCTTTATTCGATTCCGCATATGAAGACACACGTGTTGCGATTCTCCAACATAGTTGTGTCAAAGGATTTACATGGAATTTTGCGGACGAAGAACCTACCGCAATGTTTGTGTTAAGTCACGAAATGGAAGATAACAAACCTATTCGCAAAATGGCGGGGGAACTCGTTACCGATGAAAAAGGATTACCGTTATTGGTTGAGAAACTTGATTTATTTCTCACTAATTCCAAGATGGACGCCGACCGTTTCGAATGTTGGAACGAAGCCAGTGCGGATTTTTGGCAAAATTTGAAGACGAAAAAACCTATTTCCTCGTGGTTTGTCAATAAGGGATTTGAGATTTACGTACAACATAGATTCGATGAACAGGGATTAGGGTATATAACTGCTCATTATAGTCCGTTTGAAGGTTGCACTAAGCTGTGTTTCGCAGAAGAAAAGCGGCAAGTCAGAGCGTATCTGCTACTTAATTCTGAAATTACCCGCCTTTATGCTCGATACTACGGAGACCGCCCTCTGGAAAAATTATTCGACGAAATCCGAATCCCCCATTTCTTAACCGCCACTGATAAACGACTTCGCTCAGTTCCTGAAATTGCTCACAACCTAATCGAACGAGAACTCGCTAACGAGAGCAACGAAGACCTTCAAGACGAAATATCTGTACGTCTTCATCTTCCCCGAACTGTTGTTGCCAAAGACAGCAATTCTCTAATCTCAATCGTTGAAATGCCTGCAAAATTATCCCGAGAGGAAGAACTCGCTCTTTTCGAGCAGTATCGTCAATTAGCTTGGCAACTGGCACATATGTACCTGCGTAAGAGCAAGGAATTTCACGAAATCAAGGATGCGGCAATTCTCGAAGAGACAAAACAAGCTGCCGAGTTCGGATTGTGGAAAGCAGTAGCTAACTTTGCACCGAGGAAAGGCTTTCAATTTTCGACATTCGCTCACAAGGTAATTGTGTCTCAGGTCATACACTTTCTGCGTAACGAGACAGAGTATTACAAAGGAACAGACAGCGATAAACAGACCGACAAAAACGACAACGAAGTGGAACCAGACGTTGAAGACGTGAACGGTGAAATCTTTGTCCGACAACTTGAAGTTGACGAGTACATCAGACACCTTCCCCTCGCAGTGTCGGTAGGTCTTGAATCTCTTAAAGCCGACCCCAAATTCAAAATTAAAGACTTGATGACAGCCGTCGGATTATCAAAATCCGACATGAGTCACGTATTACGCAACATCTGAATTGTGAAAACTGCCGTTTTTGCATTTCTTAAATAACCAAATAATCGGAGGAATTTAATAATGAACATAGAACAAGAATTACAGCGTACCTACGAGCTGGCTACAGCGTTTAACCCCGACCCTAAACACTATTTATCAATAGATATCGTGGTGGAAGAGACAGCGGAGTATCTTGCCAGCTTAATGAAGTACCAACGCACTCAGGTCAAGGAAGAAACCTGCAGAACCACGAACGAAAAAGCGATTGACGACTTAATAGACGAAGCAGGAGATGTAATCTTTACAATGGCGACGATGCTGCGTTCTATCGGTAAAAACGACTCTACCGCATACCTTGAAGCAATCAAACGAGTTAACGACAAGAACGAGCAAAAGCTTCTTAAATTTGGTCGTTTATCAGATGATTATATTGAAAGGATGAAATCCCGAATGAAAAAGCCAAATACCATCAACTTCGAAAACGCTTTGGAGACGGTTATCAATACCGCTTTCCATGACTTTGCCAAAGATGTTTGGGACGCTGCTCAAGACTCTACTTGCCGAAAAACAAAACACGGTGCAATTATTGTCAAAGACGGAAAAATCATCGGCAGAGGTCAAAATCGTGTGCCGAAAGGATACGTTGCTTGTAATGCGGAAGGAAAAACTTGTCGGCGGGACGCTCTTGGAGAAGGAACTGAAGCACGGTACTATGACGCTTGTCGATGTGTTCATGCCGAGCCAACAGCAATTTATGACGCTCTTCGATATCTTCACGCCACTACAAACAAACACCCTGTTGACCTTAAAGGTGCATACGTATATCTTTGGTCTCTTGACACCGAGGGTAAGCCTCGAAAATCCGAACCTTGTGAGATGTGCAAGAAACTCCTTCTCGAAAACGATATCGACCGTGTTATCACTCCTGAGGCTACAATCGCAGTATCCAGTTATCTTAATCGCTGGGAATAAGAAAGGAATTACTTATGAAAAAACATACACCGATAGCGGTTGAAGGCGTTAATGGTTCCGGGAAATCTACGCTTGTCGAAGGGTTAGAACAACTGTTATTAGCGTTCAACATCCCTGTCGCAATCGTTAAAACTCCCAATTATCTGTCCAAGAGCGGAGAGAAAATCAAGAAGCTCCTTGCTCAACAAGAGCTTTCAGAAACCGAAGAAACTGAGCTGTCCGACCTTATTTACGAAAACCTTGCCGAAGCGAACCAGAAAGCACAAATGCTAATTGACGAAGGAATTTTCGTAATATTTGACCGTTGGCTCGCAAGCGAACTCTGTTACCGCAAAACCTCTAAGGATTACGATTACAGTAAATTTATCAAGCCGTTTTACGTGTTTATGAAAACCGAGGCTTGGGAGTGCTGGGACAGAATTCAAAATCGTGAGAGCGGAACAAACAATATTCGCTGTACCTATGAGCAATTAGACAAAGACTGCGAGAAATACTACCAAGCGTACCTCGGTCTCAGTGATAATGGGCGTAATGGTTATGAGGTCATGTTTACTCAAAAACCAATACTTACAGCACAACAGATACTCTCATGTGATGAATACCCCGATAGAATATTTGAAAAGATTATTTTCGACGTAGATGAAACCGTGCTTGAAATCATTCCTGTATGGGTCCAGAAAATCGTTGACAGGTTTCAATGGGCGAAAGACGGTTTAACTCGTGGTGATTTTTCGACCGACATAAACGACATCCGTATGAGAGATACTTGGTTACTGACCGATTACCTTAAATGCGGAAAGGAAAAAGAATCTGATATATACAGCATATATAATTCTGACGACTTTTACTCAGATGTCCCGCTTACTCCTTTCGGAGAATTAGCAAGATTCCTAAGGAACATTACTTTTCTTACAGGCGGTGCGGAGACCGAGAACCCTTACAATAACCACATGAAAACAAAACCTTCCCGCCTTTCTGAGTTAGGGTTCAGTTTTAAAGACTATGTTGGGGCAAAAAACCAATCCGAAAAGTTTCCTGTACTCTGCTCAATAATTGAAGAGTTTGGAGAAAAACACCAAACAGGAAAAGGTGTTGCCTTCGTAGACGATAATCAAGATTTGCTTGATAAAGCAATTGCAAGGTTTCCCGACTTGCTTATATTAAACCCGAAAGGATATAACAACTATGCCTAAAAACAAAGCTATTTATGACAAGAGCGGGGTCTCTTCCTCGCAACTCCACCACGACCCAGGACACTGGGACACCATCGCTCACGAACTCCGCTATGCGTTTGCAGCAGAGAAAGCTATTGATGCCCCTCTGTATCTTGCCGACGGCTCGGTAACAACATTCCGCAAAGCACACGATAAATCCCGCATGGATAATAAAGGGGTTGAGGGTATTGCTCACCCGAGAGTTGAGGTAATCGACTGCGGTGGCGGTTCTGCGTTTATGTGGGAATCACTTAACACTGAACGTCGGGGTATGTATTTAGGTCATTATACCAATTTGGAATATGATGAGAAAGTTTGTGCGGAGGTCTCTGACAGAATTAAGTCGCAAGTGGATAAGGGCAGGGCTAAGATTGTCCCTGGGTCTTTCTGTGGGGCTAACTGGAGAGAGACCGCCGACAGACTTATTGCCGAGCGGGGAGGACGGCGATACGACGCTCTCATATCTCTCGAAGCTCTTGAACATCTCCCATACCTGTTTAACGGCGAGACCGATGAATTCAAATCCCTCGATGAAGCCCTTGACTTCTTCCGCTATATGTCAGACTATTGTATTCTTTCGACACCGAATTTCTCCGAACGGTACGGTAAAGCGGAAGACCATACTCGTGAATGGCGGTTTGAAGAGTTGAAGAGCAGATTACAAGCGAGATTTGCGAAGGTTCAAGCGTTCCCTATCCGTGCTTCTAAGTCACAATTAAAAACTGAGGATGTTAAAGCTCCGAGCAAAGCAGTTATGAAAGGATTTCTCGACCAGCTTGCGAAGAAAATTCCAAACATCTACGACCTCTACAATCCTGCAGAGTTTTCCGCTCTGGCTCAGGAACACTTCAATCTCCCATACATCAACCAAATATTCGCTAATTATCCGTCAAACCCTGCCATGCACCTTGCGGCTCCGTTTACAACAGTCACTTCGCCGAAGGTTCGTAATATTCTGTGGATTGTACAGAATCCGCCGACAGTAAACTCTTAACAGCTATGTCACCATCCTCTATTTATATTTTTGCACTACCGCCAGTACCGCCGACTGGCGGTAGTGCGTTTCATAGTTAGCATTACTTCTTGTGAACGAGAAAGTTGTACGGCGATTCGCCGAGAAAGAGAGTGCGAAATGTTAATGAATATCAGAACTAATAACGGTTATGAATCCAGAGAAATCAACCTCGACAGCGTGACGCAGTTTGAGAAATTTCATTCCGAAACCTACAACATTGGGGGCAACAATTTCAAGAAGTGGGACGCTAAATACTTCGTATATGTAGACGGTTTAAGACAACGCTGCTCCGAATCTGACTACAAAGCTTTGAAAGAAGCGTTCGGTAAAGCGTTCTTTTCCGACAAGAAGACAAAGACCGCTTACAAGGAAGTCAAGGGTTTTTACGAAGAGCGGAAAGCTACCGACTGGATACACACCCGCCGTCATGCGGTGTAATGAAAGGAATTTCTATGATTAAACTATGCTCGTCCTCGAAACAATGTGACATTGTTTTGCAATCACGGAAAGGCTATTATCTTGATACGTTTTCACCGAACGGACTGCCGACGTATAAACGGCGTTCTTTCGATGACAACGGAAACGAAGTGTTTAGCGGGTTAGACACTTCGGATGTATTGCGATTATCGAAAGACAGCTATATCACGTTCATCGACGGCAACGAAGCCGTGGCTCACCAAGGGTGGATGGTTCAAGAAATTGCTCGTAATAAGGAGCGATATATTGAAGCGACCGACGAAGAAGGGTACTCCGCTCTTATTCAGAAAGTAATGAAGCTGAAAGTTGTCGCTTTACCACGCATACAGAGTAGTCACGGAATCGGCAATGTCGGCAGCACTTACAACATGGCTGTTCACCCGCTGAAACCTTCGATAATAGCGGAGGTCGAATACCGCTTAAATAAGCACGTATCCAAGCAACTCGAATGGAATATTGACTTCGAGGACGGTCAGAATCAAGCATGGATTGTTTTTCAACTCTTGGATTTCTCGGGGAACATTGTTGCCGAGGAACGCATTAACTCTCTTAGAGTTGCCAACGTCAAGATTGACAGTTATATGATTGAATGGCTTGTCGAGCAGGGTAAGCAACTTTTTGCGAAATCCGAGTGGACGAAGCAAGGCACTCGACAAGAGAAGAAACCTAAGAAGAAAGGTAAACGATGAGAAATGAGGTAGATTATGTGGTTTGCATTCGCTGTCGGCGTTATTGTCGGTGGACTGGTCGGGGCGTTTTTAGCAGCATGGGCTTGTCGGAGAGAAGATGAGAAAGAGCGAAAAAGGAGAAATAATCAGTGAAACTTGTATTTTTACCTGCAAACCAACGCTGGTTCGTAGTATACGGCGAAGAAATCGTTAACTGCCATGGTTGCCCTCGGAGTTGGGAGAAACGCAAAGACGCTGTCTCTGACCTCAAGAAACTTAATCTTGATGTTGACCGTAAAAACAACGTAATGGCAATCGGCGAAGTATTCGGAGTTTCCTCTGTTGGTATCGGAGGTGCGTATTGAATATTAAAGGTGTTATTCTCCGTATTTTGCGGACAGGACAATATACTGGAAAGAAGTACACAATGGAAGACCTCAAAGAGTATCTTCCGTTTATAGACAACATAGCAGAACGCATATGGACACCCGAGAACGGTTTCTGCTACGGTGTGTGGGGATTGGGGAACGAGTTCTTTCACCCCGATAACTCAGCAAGGCGGACGGCTTTAATCGAAGATATCGTTGCTCTGCGTAAACGTCCGAATGAGCCTATGTATTCTAACCCCGATATGCAAATGATTATGGCTCGGTACGAGAGCGGGGATTACGGAGTGCCGAAATAGAAAGGAGAAACCAAGATGTATAATTCTGATGGAACAATTCACAACGAAGGATTTCCACGAGACCGCCAATTTCATTGTAAGCAGTGTAATACAAATTTTCAAGCCGATATTGATAAACACGGCGGTAAAGGCGGTTCATGTCCTTGCCCGAAATGTGGGGATTTGATACCTATCAATACTTATTAATAAGGAGAACACTATGATTAGATTGATTAGTTCTGCGGGTTCGGGTAACTTCCCCAAAGCAGACGCATACTGGATTTCACCGACAGGAAAAGTCTTACCTGTATCAACCCTGCATATAACCGAAGTCTTAGCAAACCCCGAATCCTACAGTTTTCGCCGAGAACAACTCGAAGCAATCTACGAGAAGCACGGCGAACGGCTCGGGGTCGAGGGCAAGGCTCGTGAAGAAATTATGACCGACCTGTTGAAGCGAGGGTGGATTCGGATTCGCTACATTCCTCGAAACGATTTGTGGTCAATCCAGTGCTTTAATTTAAGAAGTAGTCAGCAAGACTATCTGTTTCACTGGGCTAAAGACGTAACCGAGAACGAGTTTCACAAGTATGCCGATGTTCGTCTTAACACAGGAAATGAGGTAAAGCAGACCGATGTCAGGGGTTTAATGGGACTCAATATTGCAAGCTCGGTCGGCAAGAAACGCAGGGAAAGAATAACCTACATCGCCGACAGTTATGAATTTCTTGAAATCCCTGCTCCGAAAAATTAAGGAGGTATTTAGATGTTCGCTATTAAATGTGTGTCAAAGTTATTTCCTGAAGGACGGTTTGTAACAGAAGAGCTTTCAAGTTCCGTTATGACGTTTCACAGCGAGAAAGCAGCTCGTACTCATGCAAGTCAACGACGAAAGTTGTTTCCCGACAATGAATATGAAGTTGTCGAGTACTGCCCTTTCTAAATTAAATAACACAAACAGCGACTTCTAACTTTGTTGGAAGTCGCATTACTTTTCTCAGAGAGCGAGAGGGCGACCTCGACAGTAAGAATGGAGGTGATAGAGATGGGTAAATACGAAGACTTGCAAAAGGTGTTGAACGGCACTGCCAAGACGGTAAAGAAATCCGATGTAAAGAAAGCGGTGTATTGGTTACTCAATGCAAGCGACACTGAAAGACAAACGGTGCTGAGAAATCTTGTTAACGCAGATAAGGCGAATGGAACGTGGTCGGAATAATCGACCGCCTGTAGAACGGAGGAAAGATATGATTACATTAACTAATATAAGAAAGCAACTCAACAAAGCGATTGACGTGTTTAACGGTTACAACAAGGAAGATTACCACTTCACCGCAATGATGAAGACTATCTACGGTTACGGTTCGGGAATGGCTCTCGTTGACGGCAAAGTTGATTACACCGACGATATGTCCCGCAAGGAATACCACTACCGTGTTGTCGAGAACTTCGAAGAAGAGGACGAAAGAACAGTCGGCTACCTCTCGGCAACCAAATACTTCCTCCGTGGTCTTGACAATCCCTACGAAATCCTCGTCTATGTTTCATAGTGTAGCACATATAGCATTACTTTAATTGTGAGCGGGAGTAATCCCGACAAAGAGAATGGATGATTTGGGTATGACTAATCAACAATTTGCCGATATGTTTGCTTCTTGCATGGATGAAGGATTAATCACGATAGTGGCGAATAATGAAAGTATTTACACAGGGGTTAACGACATTGAAGCAACGGTTTCAGTTAGTGTGCGAGTTCGCACTTCGGCTGACGAAGAGTATAAAGAATTCACGGTTTAGAAAGGAGTTCAGCATGAACAAATTTGATTTCAGAAGAATCGGTCAGTCTTTCGAAGACAGAGGGGTTTCGGCAACTCTCCGCACTGCTCCGACTTACCAAACACACACGGACTGTATCATCGACTGCACAATGTCTTGCGACCCTCAGGAAGCCGTATCTGCTATTAAGGGCATTATGAACGGTCTTATCGGACAAGGAACTCGGGACGGCAAAGTTCGCAACGATGATTACCGCATTGAATTCCAAGCTGCTTACGACCTGTATAAATCAATCACGAAGAATAACCCCGCACTGGCTTAGAAAGGAGCTAACCATGAACAGAAACGATAAATTTGAGAAATTGTTGGATAACGTGTTAGATGCTAAAGCCGAATCGACCAGACTTTTCTACGAACACGCTAATTACGGTTCCCAAGCTACCGCTGATGCGGAATTAGATAAAGCCATAGAACTCCTTCGTGAGTTCGCTGTAGGAGAAAGGATGTCATCATGAACAGAGAACAAATTATGAACGCTATTCGCAACCTCGCACAATCCCAAGGGAGTTACGGCAGAATGCTGGAATCAATCGAGAATGCTGACCCTGATGCACAAGACAAGATATTCGCTGTGCTGGAAACACAGAACTTCGGGGACGCTGTTGACCTCGTTTTATTTTTGGAGTGCTAACTCCTTACATTGTTAGCATTACTTTAAGTGTGAGCGGGGGAACTCCCCAAACCGAATGAGATAGGAGAATGAAATGAGTTACAACATTTACAAAGCTTTCAACATCAAGAACGGCAAAGCAACGATGCTCGATGCGGAATCGAACTTATTCAATGTCAGCTACGACCGTAATGGAAGACAGCATGAGAGTCTGATATTTAATCGTCACACGCACGATTTCTGTGTCAATGACATAACACGCAAGAATTCGTCGGGGGAAGACTTCGACAACATTTACTACGGCATGAGTGACATTCAACTATATGCGAAGTGGATGCTGACTTCGGCTTATTGCGGTGACAAATACTACGAAGAGAAACACAAGACGGCAGTAGAACTCGCAGGTAACTGGGCGAAAGTGGTTAACGACAGAGCTATTGATGCTTACTGCAAAGAGTGTGGGTTAAGCGTTGATAAGTTCAAAGCGATGTCGTGGAAGGAACTTCACGACATGGGTTGGGATGATTGTCGTGTTTACCGCAACCCTACTGACGAAGAGATGGCGGAGTTCACTGGATTGGTTGAACACCACGTTGCACAATTCAAACTTCGCAAGAGAACCTTGAAAGTTGTTACTCGGGACGGCAACACCGCTTACGTAACGTCTTCGTCCACTCGGGCAATCAAGACCATTTCTTGCGAACCCCGCAAACCAACCTACTTCTGTACAAGAGATATTGAGCGGGTTTGTAAGTTTGTCGGAAACTCATATAATATTGCTCCGTACAAATCTTTAACAGTCCTCAACAGCAAAGGTGAAATCGAGCAAGAATTTACCTGTGAAGATTACCCTTTCTAATTCGCATTACTCAAGCAGAGATTCCCCAGTAAGATTAACAACCAATAATAAAGGAGAATGAATTATGATTATTGCATTGGACAAATACGCTGACCTCAAAGCGAAAGCAACTGACTACGCTAAGACTTGCAAAGACGTTATCGTCAACAACCGTGAATACATCGCCGACTACGTTTTAGGCACGGCACTCGGCGGGGGTAAAGAGCGGGTTTCAGACAACGCATACAGACAAATCCTTGCTCACCACGGCATCCCCTGCGGGTTTGCTTCAAAGCTTGAGAAGCTCGGTCTCGGCTCAACAACCCTCATGAACACCATCAGCGACATCTCGAAAGAAATCCCCGACACTCCGAGAATGATACGCTATACGACAGACAAAGACGGCAATCCTATCGCTCGTGCCTTCCTGTCAAACAGCTACGAAAGACTTGACAACATGGAAGTCATTGAAGCAATCGAGGATTCCAAGCTCGGCGACTTCGGGCTTACAATGAAGTCGGCGAATATTACCGATGACTATCTCCAAATGAGCTTTGTGTCGGAGAAACTCACCGAATCCGTAACAGTCGGCGACGAACTCCAATTCGGCGTGTCAATCCACAACAGTGAAGTCGGGCTTTCGTCTTTCCGCATTGTGCCTTTCGTATACCGACTTGTTTGCTCTAACGGCATGGTTGCCGCCTCTTCGGACGGTCTCGGGGTTTACCGCCGTTTCCACATCGGCAAGAAACAGGAACTCGGCGAACTCCTTCCCGCTTGCGAAGTAGCGACCGAAGAACGCAGACTTAGCCCTAAGGTCATTCGTGAGAAAGTTGCCGAACTCCTGTCTCAAGATAAGATTGAGAAGATTATGGCTCAAATCAAGGAGAAAGCGGAACAAATTATTGATGCTCCGACCATCCAGATTGTTGCAAACCTCCGCAAAGAAATCGTTCTCACCGACAAAGAAGCTGACCTCATCGCAAGTCACATTGACGAATCTGACGTAGCGGGACCGACCTCCGTTTACTCGGTAATGAACGCTGTTACGAAAGCAGCACACACGGCGAAGGATTACGACCGCAACATTGAACTGCAACAGCTCGGGTGGAGAATCCTCCACAACACCAGTGCGAAGACCTACGAAAGACCTGTTAAGATTGCGGCATAAGAAAGTCACAGGACGGTGGGAGTCGCTCGCCGTCCTTGTTTATTGAGAAAGGAGAAGGCTATGACCAAAGCACAGAAATTGAGGGCTGCTCTTGAGAATCTCGTTCACAACCACGGTTGCAAAGCGTTTATATACGAGAACGACGAGCGTCCCAACAATTCAATATCGTGGGGTTGTGTAGTGTTACCGACCTCGGATGACGGAGGTGAATCCTCATCCACTCCAATTTTGTCAATCTCTAACGAATATTTTGGCGGTTATCGGTTCACTCTGTTATATACGAGAAAGCAATTTAAATCAGGTTTGGGAACAGGCTGTTCTTGTGAAGTGTCTAAATCGGTCGGAAATAAGCACTATGGCGGAAGAGTAGTCACCCACGACGGCATCGCCTACGACCTCGAATACGATACGGTGAAATCAATGTTAGAGCAAGGTCTTTCACACGCTCGGAGTTTAGGAGCAACGCTATATAACTCGTTAGAGCATTGGCTTCGGGAACAATATTTTGAAATGGAGGAAATAGCATGATATACAAGGCTAAGATTCCTGAAACAGTAACTGCCGAAGTCGTGCACAAGACTAAGAAAGCGATTGATGACAAGGTTATCGTCGCTTGTGATTACGATGGCAGAGATTGTACAGGATTGTGCGGGGTTGCTAACAATACTTGTCCTCTCGACCGAGTTGATATTTCTTCGCCGACTCCGACTTAGAGAACCTCAACCCTCTCAAATAATCGAATTTTGACGAACAATCCTTCGGAAATCGGGGGATTGTTTAAAATTTTGTTGAAGAGTTAAAATCAACTGTAGACATCTGTTACATTAATTTGCGAAGAAAAGAGGGGTTCGCTATGAACGAAAAGGAATTTGCACTCTTAGGACGTGACGTCGAAGACCTTAAAAAGAGGGACGACGCACTCGAAAAAAGAGTTGACAAGATAGAAGAAATACATGAAGCCGTGTGGAAAATCTCGAGTAATGTTGAGACTATGGTACAACAGATAAAGGAGATGAACACTCGCTTCAACGAGCATATTCAACGTATTTATGACAAGATTGAAAAGCAGGGTGAGAAAAACGCCAAAGACCTTGCCGAAGTTTCCAAGCGTGTCACAGACATTGAGCAGAAACCTGCCAAGAAATGGGAGAGTGTTACAGCTCAGATTATCACACTCGTAGTCGCAGCAGTCGTCGGGTTCGTTATATCAAAATTCGGGTTCGGCGGGTAGCTTCTCGAAAGGAGAAGAATATGAAACCACCGAAAAACCATGTAGGCACTATAAAGAGCGTTGTTACAATCATGATAACCGTTACATTTTGTTATCTGGCAGTAGCTCAGAATGTGTCGATATCAAGTGAACTGCTCGGCAACATATTTTTCTCAGTGATTACGTATTTCTTTGCTAAACACCAGACAGAGAGTCAGTATAAGGGTTGGACACCGCCTAAACCGCCTCAACCTCCGAAACCGATGAATCCCGATGATATAGATGAGTTGGATGGATAATTTTTCCGCTCTTCGATAGTATCGTTACTCCCGCCACTTTGTCAAGCAATAGCCGTCACCCCGAGAGGTGACGGCATAACTTAACCTTACTTTTGTGAATCACTGTGCAAAACGTGATTGCCGCTCTGCCACGGTTTCGTAACGAAATCCCAAATCCTCCCATTTGGGACGCTGTTCGTCAAGATGTGTGCGAAGCTTGTTTATATCTCCATCAAACTTTTCAAGAAGTTTCTCACGGTTTTTTCGCACTTCTGTAACGATAGGGTCAACCATTAAAATCCACCTCCTTATACTTGCCGACAAGTGAGTCGGGTGTTATCATCTGTGGTGTTGATAAACCGTGCGTATCGTTGTATTTTTGAATAATTTGCATACTCTCAACACCCAAATGTGTACAGTTCCAACTTAACAAAATATTGACTCTATACACACAACAGACCGCAAGATGAAAAGCATCAATTTTGGATTTCTGAGGAATTGAGAGTAATTGCAGATAGGTTTCCGCCAAAGGTGCAATTTCCGGAATATTCTCTAACACAGTGACACCTTTCAACCAATTCAAACGTCGTTTGGACGCTTCGGAATCGCCACCGCTACATTCTTGTAAGACATAATCTGATATACAGAGTTCATATCTATACCTCTCAGCTTCATAAAACTCATGCGTTACAGCCTGTCTTCCTGCAATGATGAGGTCATTGCTTGTGCGAGCTGCCAAATAACTCGGTATCGTAGTTTCCAGATACAAACTGGGTTTCATTGAGTTACCCCCATTCTATGATTTCATCTTTTATATTCTACTACAGAAATGCGGATTTGTCAAGGATAGCATTTATTTCTTAAATACATGAAAGGCAAAACTAAATAAATGGACAATAAAACAACGGAAAATAATGAATTAAAAGAAGAAATTTCATCAATTTGCACCATCTGCGGTTGTGTCGCTGAGTACAAAGATTTCGCTTTTTGTAAGAATTGCGGTATAAATATTTTGATAAATGAGTTAGAGTCATTCCGAGATTTGTTTTCGAGTGACAGCAGGGTGATAATGGGCGGAAAAAGCGAAGTTTTGCTTAGCTTGAATTCAACTACAACACATTTATTAGCTTCAGGACTGTCCGTTATGCAATTACCTGTATCGGGTTTATCGGTTGTACAGATACCAGACAACACAGAGCTAACAGTGAGGATAAGAACTTAGACAATAAGTCGTCCTGAACGTGTTTTGTCCATAATCGTGAAGACGACTTTAACATCGGAGCAGTCCGTAGTTTCTTATTTATCTCATCTGCATTAGGCTCAGACATGGATTCTATCTTCACTCCTATTGGCTTAACAGAGTTTGAATTATTAAAGTCGAGCTTGTCATAGTTTTCGATAACATGACACATTTCTGTATTACAGTTTTGGCAATGATAGTTTTTGGTGATGTTTTTCAACGTCTCTTCCTTAACCGTAAAGCAGCAACCACATTCGCACTTAAAAAGAAACATTCGACTCTCCTTGCAGTAATATTTTCACAATTATCATTCTATCATAGAAACATACATTTGTCAAGGGCTAATTGCAAAACATCGGATTCATTTACAGCGACTCCGTCCCCGAATTCGAGGGGACGGAGTCAATTTCACGGTTTTATCAAACCCAAAACGTGTGAATCTGATTTATCACGACCCCGCCACTGAAGCACGACCACGACAGTCCCGAGGCATCCATGATATCCGCAACATAGTCTTTGAAATCGCTTTCTTCTCCGCAATTACTCTCCATGTACGAAGTTATAGAGTCTTTGAGTTCATCGTAATCAATGGGATTTTCCGACTTAACCACAACCCATTCTTGCCAATACGGACAGGAGGTCTCGCCTGTTTCAAACAAAAACTGTAATAATCTCATTCGTCTTCCCCCAAATCTACCTGTAATTCATTGTAACACAAATCGGGATTATCGACAAGAAACCCGCCGATTGCTTCGTTGACGCTGTTGGCGGTGACTCGATGATTAACACCATCAACGGTAATGCTGATATTGACAACAGAACTGCTGTTATCCTTGTTTGTGAAATCTATAGAGGGATTAGCCGTTACGTCTATTCCTTTCAAATCCGCCCAGTAATCAAAGCCGTTTTCGTCTTCGTAAACGATAACCTTCTCATCGTTCATAACGATATACTGCTCTTCACAAACATCTAATCCCCGCACATATGCCATCCCACGCAAGCCTGATTTCTCGATAGCATGAACCTCGCCTGTTTTGATGTTGACACGGCACTGTGTTTCGACTTCAACTCCGCCGTCCCAAACAGACACAAAAGGGACTTCAAGTATTAATTCGCTTGGTTGAATAGGAAATCCGTTGTTCTCAACATGGATATAGAATGTTTCCATCTCGCTCTTATGAACTGTCATAGTCCCGACATCTTCCCCGCAGTCAACTATGAAACAATCGTCGTAAGCTCCTGCTTTTACGTCGGGGAAATTATCGTACTCATCGTCGGCAGTCCCGACAATTTTTGCCTTCCCAGTATAGTGCGTAGTTTTCACGTAAACATCGTCGCCGATAAACAGTGGAACCTCTTTATCCATCATTCTCGCTTTTTGCTTGGCAATGTAGTTGTCGGAATATTGGAATCGGTGACAACCGCCTTTAGCCATGTCAAAGTCACAATAAGAGTCTTCACAAGTGGCACAAGGAAGTAACTCGGCTCCGCAATGTGAACATAAACTGACTGCGTCAACAGGTATGTTGTAGGTTTCACACATACAATGACTGCACAATTCGTCGCAAGCATCGAATCCGACGAAACCGCCGTCCTCTTTAGTTCCGACAACAATAGGGTTAACCGCTTTTATTGGTTTATTTTCTTTCATTAATAATCTCACTTTCTTAAAAATTATCCGTCCAACTCGTCAATGTCATTAGGGTCAAGGTCTTCGGAATCCTCAAACAAATTCATCTGCTGGAATGCCGCTTTCTTGGTTTCTTCGTCAAACAAAATCCCTTTGGCTGGCGGAGAAAGCGGTTCAACTGGTGGTACGACAGGTGGGGTAGGTTCGTCTTGTTTTTCAGAAGAAACACAAGACTGCACCAGAGATGTGACTTGATACAACGCTCGGCGGTAATGCCATGCTTCGGTAAACCAGAACGGAGTATACCAGATGTCGGCATCAGGCAAATCAGGATTAACTTTGTCTGTTTGGGGAAACAGAGGGTTTCCGACAATCGGCTGAGTCAGCGAATTACCGATTACTACGTATCCGGGACAGCCGAGTAACGACATCTGAATATAACACATTCTTGCTACAATTGGGTCGATGTCTTGTCCGACAAACAGTACGTTGTTGTGATAATTCACTTTCTGCTCCATGCAGTGTTGAGCAAAACCTATTAACATTGCACCGCCTCCGCAGCAAGGGTCACACACAGACATATAACCGCTTTTGTCGATTTCTTCCTGAACATTGGTTGCTGACATTTTCGCCATCATTACGCAAACATTATATGGGGTGAAGAATTGACCTCTCCACTTACTTCCCATATCCAACTGCATATATAGGTCGCCAAGTATGTCAGCGAACTTCTCTTCCTCAAACGCTTCGACAATCTCTAAGAACATTTTCGGGAATCTGTCTTGTTCTTCTTTGTTATATCTGCTGATAATCTGCATATATTCGTCTTCACGGCTTTGCCGAAAGTCGGCGGGTTGGGCGAGTGCCGACGACGCCATGTAAACAAAATCCTGCCATACTCGCCAGTCACTGTGTCCGCCGTTGTCAAATTTCTTGAACAGATTTACGAATTCACGGCGGTGTTCCTGCCCTTGTTTGATTACAACTCTATTACGTGCTATGACTACAACACCTCCCCCGAATCTTCTTTGCTCTCAAGCATTAACATACTCTCGGACTCAATAATGTACTTGCTTGGGTTGTTGTACACCTTGGTGTACTCTTTCTCTCCGCCGTCAAACTCGTTGACAACTTGCTGCTCGGCATTCGTCATATCGGAATACGATTTCTTGCCGTATGACGGCGGTAATCCGCTTTTTCGCAACCCGACAAAGATGTTGAACCGTTTAATAAGCTCCATGTCTTTGAATGTGATATGTGCTGTGCCTTTCTTGTAGAAAGTTATATAGAAGTACTTGAACTCGATTTTCGCTGTTTGACCGCACCGAGTAGCGTAATCTAACACATCTTCGACACTGTCGAACGGCGGAGTATGGTTACAATCAAGGAAATTGAAGACTTTCTCAATATCAGTTACTTTTCCTCTGGTTGTGTATCGAGGTTCAAATGTTTTGTCGTAACGCTCGAAAGCATCCAACCGAATAATTACCTTCTTGTTCACTTTCCCTACTTTGTTTGTCGCCCAACCGTTGTAGTAATGGATGTTATTGTCGCACTCCTTGTACCATGTGTACTTGATGGCGAAGTCGTCAAACAGGTCGAGGATGGTGTCTTCGATACTCTTAATACTGCTTTTCGACAAATCAAGCTGTATTTGCTTGATGTTTGAGAGGTTGAACTCGTAGTGAGCCAACTCATATAACCGTTTAAAATACTGACTGCGTTGGTTCTCGGTCATCAGCTCGTAGAACTCCTTACGACCAAACAACACCGCCCAGTATTTATACCGAACTTTCTCTAAGAAATCATTGACAAGACTGCGGTCACTACTCCCATCGTAAATTTTCATCTCAAGGATAGTGCTTGTGTACTGCTCATCGAATGAATTCAAACACTGTGGAGCAAAAGCCATATACTCACGAATTAGCCTGACACCTGCGGCAGTTTCAGCTTCGTATTGTTTGACGATAGCGTTTAGATAACTCTCAAGCCTGTCTGTCAGTTGTGTTTCTTCAACGGTTTCCGAAGCGACTTCCCGAGCTTTCTCTAAATTCTTCAAGATATCGCAATCATCAAACGAACTCGAGATATTGACGTAAACAAGAGCGATTTCTACATCGGTAGAGCGGTCAGCAGTGGAAAAAGCTCCTTCGATATACTCAATATCGGCTTCGTATTTCTCCAACTGCTTAACCAAATCCTTGCGGGTATTGGTGTAAGGGTTACGTAGGGTTTCAGCGTTAAGTAAACAGACGATTTGACCGCCGTGCTTTTGTATGTCGAGAGCTTTAAGCAGGTGTTTATCTCCTTCGGAGAACGGCGGGTTCATTGCAATTAGGTCATACTGTTTGTAAGAGTGGTAAGTGAGAAAATCGTTATAAACAACTCGAATTCCTTTACTCTTCAGAATCGCTTGCAAGTCGCCATCAATCTCGATTGCGTCAACAGCGGAATAATCTAAATTATACTGTGATTTCGCAAAAACTGCGATGAGACCGCCGTCACCTGCAGACGGTTCGAGAACGGAAGCTACGGTTTTCATATCAACCTTACTTCGCATCTTTGTCGCCAACTCCGTTGGCGTGGGGTAATACTCTTCGGGTAATTTCATGTTTAACCTCTTTCACTATATTTCAAAAACACACAATGCGAGTTGTATGTGTTTTGGTAAAATAAATAACAGGAAGTGCGACCCGCAGCGTACTTCGCATTATTTTCTTAACTATGAGAATGGAGTATCCTCTGAGATGCCTACTTTCTCTGTGTAATTCGTGGTTGAGAGATTATGCGGAGTATGCGGGGTAGGTGTCTTGGAGGATATTTATATCTTGAGCATTTCTTTAACGAGTCCTTATACGCTATTGCTACCCCGAAGCCGTAGCAACTTCGGGAGCGGGTAAGGAGTATCAAAGAACAAGCAGGTAATAGAAAGTGGTAGTACAGGCAGACAGTAAGCTTCCCAAAAGTGTCCTAAGACCTGAATTACCAACTCCACGCTTAGTGACGGTATACTAACACATATCCGAAATTATTTAGGTGAGACCCACTTACCATGAAATGGTGGTTCTGGTAAGAAGAAACGTTACCGAGTGTTAGTTAGGGTACTAACAGCGTGTCCAAGAACAGACAGTCGTGAGTTAGTGTCGGAAGACCGGACAGATAACTTGGAAAATGACCTTTGAAAGCGGGTCGGCGGGATTATCCGACCGTGAGTAATAAACAGAGAGATGTATCACCCGACTTCGAAACCCAAAAAGAAGCAAGCGAAGCAAGCTACGAATTTCCTTCATGAGATTTGAGAAAATTCTCAAATTTAACTAACCAATTAAATCAATCAAATAATCAATCAAACAAAATTTTCGTTTACGAACAGACTATCGTCTGTTTAAAAGAAAATTAAAAACGTGATTACCCTCTCCCCCTTACCCCCTCTCCCTGATTCGGTTGGTGTGATAATTTGAGAAACCGTTACGGACGCAACGAACTGCCGAATTGGTAACTCGGTTGTCGTTGTTTGCGGGTCATATAGGCGGAGTGCCGACTCTTCCCTGTTGACACAATACTCACGCTATGGTTCAGGTGAAATTCCTGAGAAGTCCGTGGACGAGAAGTCGGAATTCTCGTCCGACCGATAAGCACAACCGCCCGATAAGTACACCGACTGGGGATTGGAAACAACAGAGCAATGTCAATTAGCTGACGCAGAGGTATATGACACTGTTGGATTTCAGGTAAAAGCTCAGGTTGTAATACCCACCTTGTATAGCTCGTCTGCGGACAAGGGAACAACTCGCTGTGGGAAGCAAACATCGAATACAAAGAAACGAAGAGACCGAGTAACAAAGCTACGGCGATAACCTCCGCTGCCAACGGATATAGGTTAGCCATTCCCGCATTTATTTAAGACCTACAGGAGTCTGATTATGAAACAAGACCACGGTACTCAAATGCAGAATTATCTCAAGAAGTATCTTGAAAAGAAGGGATACACGGTATTTCGGTTCCACGACCAGCAGAGCGGATACGCAGGGTCGGTCAATGACGGTGATTTTCTCGCCGTCATCAAGGGTGAAGTCTATCTTATCGAGGTCAAGTGTACGACTAAAGACCGCCTCGATTTTTCCGCCTTAACCCAACACCAACGAAACTGTCAGCTTGATACATTAACGCCGAAATCATCTGAAAACAATGTGTTTGGCGTTGTAGTCTTTGGTTACACCGACAGAGGTGTTAAGTGGATACCTGCGGAAGAACTCTTTCGTATTGAGCGGGAGGAAAAGAAATCATTGCGTTGGGAAGACCACCCCGAGTTTAATATCAAATGTCGTACACCGAAGAACAATGCGATTTCGAAAGCCGTCCAGTCAGAAATCAAACCAGTCTGTATAAAACCACAAAACTAAGGAGAATCCGAATGAGAATCACTTACGGTCAAGACCACGAGAAGTACGCTCAAGCCGTCCAAGATGGGACGAAGAAAATACGGTGGGTTGGGGAGCATATGCCCTTACTCAAAGAAACCGAAGTCGGTTTAATGCAAGATATGTCGTTCAAAGGGATGAAAATAGCCCTTTGTATTCATCTTGAAGCCAAGACTGCCCGACTGTGCGAAGTCCTGAAAGCTGGCGGGGCGGATATGTACATTGCAGGCTCTAACCCCTTGTCAACTCAAGATGATGTTGCGGCAGCGTTGGTTGCTCAGGGAATGACGGTTTATGCCTCACACAACTGTTCTGGAGAACAATATGTCGAGGACTTAAAAGCCGTCTTAAAACACGCTCCCGACATTGTAATTGACGATGGAGGGGATTTGCTCGATATTCTTCACAATGACGAAGCTTTTACCGAAATCGCCGCAAATGTCAAAGGTGGTTGCGAAGAAACAACCACAGGAATAACTCGGCTTATTGCTTTGCAACAAGCAAAGAAACTGATGTTCCCTATGGTCGCTGTTAATGATGCCGTGTGTAAAAATCTCTGTGATAACCGATACGGAACAGGTCAGTCGGTGTGGACTGCGATTACTGCGACTACAAACTTATCGCTTGTGGGTAAGACGGCGGTTGTTGCTGGTTACGGCAACTGCGGTAAAGGTGTCGCTATGAGAGCTAAAGGTCTCGGAATGCAAGTTATTGTGACCGAGGTTCAACACCTTCCCGCTCTTGAAGCAATGATGGACGGTTTTACGGTTATGTCTATGAACCAAGCAGCGAAGTACGGTGACTTCTTCATCACGGTAACAGGGTGCAAGGACGTTATTACGCCCGAACACTTTATACTTATGAAACACGGAGCAGTCTGTTGTAACGCAGGTCATTTTGATTGTGAGGTTGATGTCGCAGGTCTTAAAGATATGTGTATTGAACACGATGAACTTCGTCCTAATGTACACGGTTACGTTATCGAGGACGCCGATGGAACAAACAAGCGGATTGATATTCTGGCAGACGGACGGTTAGTGAACTTGGCTTCGGGAGACGGACACCCCGCCGAAATCATGGACGTGTCTTTCACTCTCCAAACCCTTTCCGCTCAGTTTATTGCCAAGAATGATTTCAAAGCTCAATTACCTCCGAACGCACCGCCTGAAGCTCGGATAGCGGGAATTCTACAAGTTCCTCAGCAAGTGGATGCTGCGGTCGCTCGGTCAATACTCGAAAACAACGGTTGTGTTATAGACGCTTTGACTCGTGAGCAGATGGAATACATTACAGGGAAACCCATTACAGATACGGATATGGAGCTACAAGAACCGCTCGGAGTAAACGATGTTGCTGAAAACTCGGAAGCAGTTCCTATTGAGAAACCTGAAAATCAAATGAAACTCGTGTCCAAGAAGAAACCGAGAAAATAGGGAGAATAGCTATGGCAAGAATCATAGACGCTTTCCCTTACACCGACCTTATCAAAGTTGAGAACCTTACAGACGGCAAGATGATGACTCACCAGCTTGAAGGAGTGGAAAAGGCTTTACAGCGTTTCCAAAACTATCGGGGGTTTGCATATTTATTTGAGATGGGGACAGGGAAAAGTTTGACGGCAATTTATACGTGGGCTGTGTTATATAAAGCAGGGCTTATTAAAACTGGGTTGGTCGTATGTCCGAAAACTGCTCTCGGGGTATGGAAACGTGAGATAGCAAAATTCTTGAATGTTCCTGTTCATGTTCAAGTTCTCGACAGCAAGTCAACGATTTATCCGCAGACTTGTTATAACGGAAAACTTGTCATCTACGTAATCAACTATGATATTCTCAAGAATATTGAGAAGTGGGGATTGAAGTACGATGCGGTTATCGCTGACGAAGGTCATAAGATGAAGACCCCGACAACACAACAGAGTAAGCGAATGCACGTGATTGGGGCAGCAAGCCGTTTTAATCTTCTGTTGACGGGGACTGCTATAACGAACTCGGTCATGGATATCTTTTCCCAGTATCAGTACATGGATTCGTCTATCTATGGCGACAAGTTCTATGCTTGGAGAAAAGCCAACTTTATGCAGGTCGGTTACGGCGGATATACGTGGAAAGTCAAGAACAAACTAACCATGTCTAAGATACTTGCCAAAATGCACTCAGCTTGTATGCGGGTCACAAAAGACGAAGCCCTCGACTTGCCTGATGTGTCACATAATATTGTCCCTATCGCACTCGAACCCTCTGCTCGACGACTGTATGAAAAGCTCGTTAAACAAGATACGGCAGAGCTTCAGACCGTAAATACGCAAGTATCACAGAATGTTCTTGAGCGTCTGCTCCGACTGTCACAGTTATGTGGAGGTTTTCACGTCGGTAAAGACGAAAACGACGTTAAATTTGAGCATCAAGCCAGTACAGCGAAATTAGAAGCTCTCGAAGGATTGCTCGAAGAAGCGTTTTCCTCTCGGCAAAAGGTTTGTGTTTTCGTCCGATTCCGAGCCGAGATTGCGGCAATAGAAGAGCTTGCGAAGAAAATGAAAGTGAAATACGGAGTTATCCACGGCGGAGTATCCGCAGAAGAGAGGACAAGGATTGAAGACGGTATGCAGCAAGACGATGATATGTTACTGTTTATCGGGCAAATCAAAGCAGCGTCAGAGTGTATAACGCTTACCCAAGCTCATATCACTATCTTCTACTCTTTCGACTACTCCTATGTGTCGTTCGACCAAGCAAAATGTAGAACGCACCGAAACGGACAGAAAGAAAAGTGTACGTATTATTACTTACTTGTCGAGAAGTCAGTCGATTACGCTGTTTTCAGAGCTGTTGAGGGTAAGCAACAACTGGCGAAATTCTCGAACGACGACTATAGAAAGATGGCAAGCGGACAAGGGTTGGTTTCATAGACAAACGCATTATTTTATTAGCGGGAGAATCTGCTTCTCCCGCTCTAACAATGAATGAAAGGAGTGTCTTAATGAATGCAAAAGATTTGAAAAAGCGAATAACCGCACTCAATGTTCATAGGAAAGTAAGAGACTCTCTTCATCGGTCGGCTGACGGTATGGTGTTAAAACGATTCCTCGCTATGTCAGAAGACGAGTGTGGTAATTTCTTTGAAATGGTCGAAAACAAAGAAATAGACGGCGACAACCTCAGACTGATGTTAGATGTGTGGGAAGAGCGGCAAGACGGCGAAATAGACGAAGAGGCTTTCGAAAAACCCCTAACTCCGAAAAAAGTTCAATCGGTTTCAATAACCCCGAACGCTAAACCACAACCATCTTACACAGTTGTATCAACCCCGCCTAAAACTCTGCTGTCTAAAACAACTAAGGTGCAGAAAATCACACCGCCCGAGTTGTTTGGTACAGTACCGTTTTCACCTAACCCGACACATCAATGTAATTTCACAGGTACGGAAAGTGTTACATATGTGCAACGGCTTATTCCTAAAACACCGCAACCGCCGTATTCGGCACTGGGTAAGGACAACGCTGTTCAAATCGGAGATATATGGCTTCCCGATATCAACGAATGCCTCGACTATGGTGTTGAAGATTTAGAGAAAGTCGCTTATCGCTACCCATTCCTCGGGTACAACGTATACGTTTTAAACAAACACAACGCTCTAAAACAAACTGTTTCAACAGCGACAGGAAAACCGAGTGTTGTGGATATTGACATGGAGTTCTCTTCAAACTCTCCGTCAGACCAGTTCTTTTTCTTTCTTTGGGCGATTAACCAGTGTCAAGACTTAAATCTGCGTCTTGTCCCCGAAGTCGCTCAATGGGTCGAAAAACACGTGGTTTTAGGAGCGGTAATCAAACCCTATATGGCATTACTCCACCCGCACAAAGGCACACCTTCGCAGTTTTTAACCGCTCGTAAAGCATACACCGAATCGGTAAAACCGCAAACAGGTAGATTGCTTCTTTACCAGAGAGCGGGTAAACCGCCATTCACCGAGGGAATACAGATGAAATGCCCAAATTGTCCTGTACTAAATCCCACATACTTTGAATGTCGAACTTGTCCTTCTCTCGGTTATGCAAATTTAAGCAACCCCAAGCGGTACAATGACAAAGAACTTTCCCCGCTTGTTCAAAATATCCTTATGAACGATGACACGGCTGTTTATGTTCCCGAACCTCAGAACGCTGAAACAATTACTGCTCTCGCTCATTTCTTGAGTCGGGTGTGGAAACAGAGAACCGAGGTTTTAGGAATTTCAGAAATCATACGTCGAAGTAATGCAGACACACTTGCCGAAACTCCTGTATTGATTGTCTACGGAGCAAGCACTGAAAACCAGCTTTCTACTGTACGTAGTGCGGCAACCTCACGAGCGTTTTCGCATAGAAGGACAATAGTTCTAACAAGGGAAGGAGGTAATCGAAATGGATAACCAAACCGCCCCTGTTCAAGCTAACTCTGTTCAAACCAATCCTACTCAAGAAACACCGATTGTTAAAGACACTCCCCGATACGCTAAAACCCTTGCACTTCTCGCTTTGGCGGTCAACGCTGATATTGATATTTCACAATATGCAAATTTAATTGACCCGAAACTACAAGCGGTCGGTAGTGTTATCATTAACTCACACAAAAGCAAAACTCCGCTAAATCTTGACGAATTAAACCAAACCTATGAAATCAATCTCAGCCCTGCTATCGCAAACCCTGAGCTTCTTGGCAAAATCACGCAAGACCTCGAAACAGAATTCTACTATAATCGACTCGGCGAACTATCTATTGATTTTTCCAAAGACCCGAAGAAAGAATTTGAGCGGGTTCAAGAAGTTATAAATAAGCAAGAGAAGACGGCGGTACAGATGGAAACCGTCAATCTCAGAGATACAGACGCTGTAAACAAACTGTTAGAATACGAAGACCCTCCCCGCCAGAGTACAGGTATTTTGGCTGTAGACGCTCTGTGGTGGACTGAAGATAACCCAGAATGCGGGTATTTCTCAGAAGAAGAATTTCTCATTATCCAAGGACGCACAGGAGACGGTAAAACATTCCTCCTGATGAAGATGATACAGGCAGCAATCCGCTCGGCACAACAGCGAGCGTTAGACAAGCGGAATGTGGCAGTGATGTCTCCCGAGTTGTCTATCCGCCGTATGGCTCTCCGCATACTGACACAGGAGAAAGAAGCACGGTTTAATATCGGTGACGATAACCCTTTTGAAGACCCGACAGGAGAAATGGGTGACATTTTCGTGAGCTTCCTTGAACACGGAACAAGTGTAGAAACCGTAGAACAATTTTGTCTTGACAACAATATCGGTGTTCTCTTCATAGACGGTATTTATCTCATGGTTAAAGACCAAAAAGACTGGGGTGAACAGCGTGAACTCGGGATAAAGCTCAAGCAGTTGTGTACTAAGCATCATCTCGCTCTTATCGGAGTAATGCAAGAAAACCGCTCTCAATCAGACGTTAAATCGGGCAGACAGTCAGGCGGTGACGGTATTGCAACACAGATGACTTCCTGTCTCGCTGTGTCAGCAGTATCAACAAACCCTGACGGCTCGAAAGCAATACGGATTTACGGTGATAAGCTTCGTGAAGCAGGAGACCGAATAGCGGTATATCTGACATGGCGATACAGAGGAAACACCTACGAATTTCAACAAGCGGTTTACGTTAACGGCTCGGCAGAGGATGAAATACCTAATTATATTCAGCGTTTTCCTGCGACAGAGGATGATATTTAACAGGTGCGAAAACATCTTGACATTCGGCATTTATTGTGTTATGATAGTAAAAACAAGCGTTTTTGCAAAAGACATTGCAATAATCGACAAAACAAACTAATAAATATCGTTTTTAACCAAAGAGGTGAAATTTATGTCTTATGAACAGTTAAACAAGCTGTTTTACAAAGATACTGAACGCTATCGCCAATTATATGAAGATAGATTCAACAGCGATTATGCTGTTAAGTTAGGGGTAAACATCGGCACAAACGAAGCGTTCTTCATGCGTGAACCTACTCTATATGAAAAGGTTGACCGTATACGAAAAAATGACAAAACAATAGCTTCTTTGCGTGCAGAACTCCCCGAATCGGCATTGAAACAATATCTGAATAAGTGTTTGTTCGATGAAGTGATGCTTACTAATAATATTGAGGGTATTCGCAGTACAAGGAAAGAAATCGACAAGGTTTTGAAAAATCCGAAAAAGAAACAAAGATTTCAAGGTCTTGTAAACCGATATAACATGATGGAAGAAGAGATGTTATTTCTCGAATCTTGTGACGATGTTCGGCAAGTATATGATGAACTTGTCGGAGACGAAGTAACCGATAAACCTGACGGAAAGATTTTCAGAAAAGAAAGTGTTAGCGTTCACACAGTCACCGACAAAGAAATCCACACAGGAGTTTCGCCTGAAACTAAGATATGCGAATACATGACAAAGGCAATAGAAATTCTTGATAACAAAAGCATTAACATCTTATTTCGCATTGCAGTATTTCATTATTTGTTTGGATATATTCATCCATTCTATGACGGTAACGGAAGAACGAGCCGATTTATCAGCAGTTATATTCTTGCCAACGAGCTGGAGAGCATTGTAGGATATCGACTGTCTTATGCAATTAAAGAGAACATTAACAAATACTACAAGTCTTTTGAAATTTGTAACGATGCAAAAAGCAAGGGTGATTTGACGCCGTTTATCTGTATGTTCTTGGATATCGTTGAAACCTCGACATTGAATTTAATAGAGGCATTAGAAACTCGATTGTCTAAGTTAAAAGCGTATGCAGAGCGGATAGAGAATCTTTTCAGCGACAATCAATTGTGTTATACGTTGCTACAAGCAACATTGTTTTCAGACGACGGAGTTTCACGATATGATATAGCAAAGGATTGTGGAATCAGCGACTCTACCGTATCAAAAAGGTTGAAAGAATTGTCGTCTGTTTCCCCTGATTTAATAATTAAGAAGACACTTAATCGGGTTAACTACTACTCTCTGAATCTTGATTATCTCGATTGAAGTTTTTATTAAGACACCCTCTTAACTCTAACAAAACTCGTGAAGAACTGTAAACTCGATACAGTTCTTCATTTTTGTTTAAGGAGTAATTATGAACAGGAATATAATCCGCCATAAAGCGATTAATAAACCGCTCGACCCGACTAATATCGAAAGTACCATAGTTTCACGTCATGATGATATTGATGCGAAACTGCCCGAGCTGCCTGAACCTCCGTTTTCTGCAGAACAGTTTGAGCAGATATTAGAATGGCAGAGTCAATACTTAGACCTTCTTCTCGCACCATTCCAAGAAGACAGGTATGATATTGATGATACAAATTTCAATATTATTCTGCTTCGTCGGCTTGCCAAGCTGAACGATTTATTATTTATGAAGCTCGTTCCGTCGGCTCGGGAAAATATTATTGCAACCTTCGACGATAAAGGTCAGGTAAAAGACAGCGGAGTATGGGGAAAAATCCGCCCTGCCGAAACCCTTGTATACAATTCGGGATACTGGTCTTACAGCCCTAAAGCCGGAATGTACGGCGAATATTCCACGCTTGACGATTTAATGATTTTTGGTCAAGCGGGAAGTATTAACATTGAAGCTTTTGAAACAACTCCACCGTCAAGTATCGAAGACTGGGGAAAACCGCAAATACCTAAATACAATGCACGGTTCGCTATGTCGGGCGGTGCAGAAATGTTTATGCACGGAGAGTCTCGATTCCACGCAACAACAGGCGAAATCATGTTAAAAGGCGGGATGCTACATCTCGCTCCCCTGCACGTTGTAATAGCGGGAGGATATGGGGATTGGGACAACATTTCATGGGATGATACTTCCTTAACTCTTAACGGCAGAGCAAAGCTGGTGTTTGCAGATGAAGTAAATTGGCAAGCAAGTGGAAGCGGTAAATTCAGTTTCCACGGCTCTCCAACACTTAACATCACAGGCAGTCCTTACATCAACTTACACGATATTATCGACTTTGTTATGACAGGTGCGGCAAAAATGCACCTACACGACACAATAGATTTCACCATGACAAGAAACGCAAAGATGGCGATTAATGCGGATGCCGATATAGTTATTGGAAACGAGGTTGATTACCTTAACGGAACAACAGACGAACACGGGGGTCAGGGAAAGACACGATTACATTTAAGAGGGGCAACCAGTGTTAAAATCGGCGGTGGCTGGGACGGAGACGGAAACGGCGGAGCTGGTCGAGTAGTTGTTAATATTAGCGGTTTCTCTCGTCTCCACCTTGAAGAGTGGTCAAGAACTTATATGCAGAACCATGCTTTTCTGCAAATGACAGGAAATTCACATTCGGAAATGCACGACTATTCACGGTTTGTTATGCGGGGAAGGAGTATGGATTCTGATTATCCTTTTTCGCTTCCGTTGCCGAGCGGTAATAGTCCTTATCAGGCAATGGTCGGAGATGCACGAATTATCATGCGTTCAGACTTGATGGCTGGTGGAAGCGGTCACTCATATACTGAGACAAAGATGGAGATGTACGGACGGTCTTCATCCTATATGTCTCATTACGCACGAAAGTCTATGATTGACTGGTCAGAATTCCATATGGGTAACTACGCTCGCCAAACCCTGATGGGAAGTTCACAACTACACATGACGGATTCTGCACATTTCGCCATGAATAATTCTACTCAGTTTGCTATGACAGATGGTGCGAAATTAAATCTCAACAATAGTGCGATATTGAGTATGTCGGGACAATCGAAATTTTCCATGCACGATATTTCAAATCTGCATTTGACAGGAGCTTCAATATTAGCACTTCACAACGAGGCAAGGGTTTTCTTCCACGAAAACACACTTGTATCACTCGGCGGAAATACACGGTTACTGCATGGCGACAACACTCAGTCAGTTATGCACTGTAACGCTAAATTCATAATGGACGGCGAATATTCTCCTATTAACAATTTTGAGCATCGTTTGCCTTCAAGACATTGGCAACATTATACCAAAGGAAGTCCGTTCCTGTCTGTTCTTGACAGCTCTATAGTAGATATTCAAAACTCTTCTCGCTTTATTATGCGGAGAAGTGATGAGATTTTCCATGATTATAATGCGACTGATTTAAGTCAAGGCACACCAAATAATATTCCAAAGAAAGTTGACGGAGACCCCTACTTCCTTATGGTCGGTGATTCAGATTTACAAGCACACGGCGATGAAGGATTATTCTACAACGGAGAAAAAGTATGTACAGAGCCTTGTGAGTGTAGCGAAGGGGCTGGGGACGGAAATATAATTTCTTTCCCGCTTGCGTATTCTTCGCAGTTTAATCCGATTACTGCTCAGGAGTTTGATGACCTTGGTTTGACTGCTTCAAATTTCAGGAATTTTGACATAACCGCAGATGGTTTCAACTGGGGAGACCCTGTTGACCTCGGAGGACAAGGATGGGTACCCGAACAATTCGAATCAGTTCCCGAGGGGTATCACATAACAATTCACGATAAAAAACAGGAAGTTGCTCCAGGTGTGTTTAGGGTTGTAGATACTTTCTACAAAGAAATCAAAAATCCTTTACCTGAGTATTGTTTTAATCCGATAACTGCTCAACAATTCGATGACATACGTTTGACAGCAGAGCAATTCGATAACATTGAAGTAAGAGCTGAAGATTTTAACCACCCTGATTTTGAGAGTATCACGGCATAACAATTTGACGGTATGTATATGACAATAACTCATTTTTATGCTCGGAAAATTCTCGCTAACCAATTTAACAGCTCTGTTCTTTCGGAATAATTCGATTAAAATTTTTATTGAATTAAGGTAATTTAGAATAAAGTTTGGAGGTATTATAATGGCAAGTACCCATAAAACCGCAAAAGGTTTAAGTCAGTTTGTTGGCTCGGATAAACCGACGTTTTTGGGCGATTACAACGCTGATATGGCGTTGATTGATGAGCTTCTCGGTGCCGCAGATGGTAGCACAAAAGTCATCACAGAAGGCTCTTACAACATTGACAATATGCGTGGAAGAGAGTGGGAAGGAAAATACAGTTTCGGGCATCGTGGAAGTGACCTTTCTGTTTTGGGTCCAACAAATTCAGAAGATGGGTTAGTTTCTTCTCCTTTTAATCTTGAAATTGATGTTCTGGTGTTTGAGGACAAAGAGGTGACAGTTCAGACCTTCACCACGAATACGGTATATGAATCTGAAGGCGGTGGTTTGGGGTTAAAACCTCAAGCAGGTCAAAAACATATGCGAGCTTATATGAAGGACCTGGAGGGTAACTGGGGATGGACTAAGATGAAATTCAGTGGGGTGTCTACGGATGCCGAAGTAAGTAAGCTATCTTTTGAACTTCTTAGCGGTTGGCAAGCTCAAGGTTATCCTGCAAACAGAAACACATATCAAGTGTTAGATTTTGGGCATTTGAAATTAGTTGTATGGCACGCAAGATTAACCCATTCAGAGGGTTCTGGACAGTCAACTTTAATCGCAAAAATTCCGTCTTATTTACTTCCGTTTTGGCAGCAAGGTGTTTTTTCACAAGTTGCAACGTGCGGCAATCCGCTTACCAACGACTTTCCGATGGGGTTGACTATTGATGGGAATGGAGTAGTCTATGTTACTTTGGGAAGAGGTAGCAGTGGAGCAACGGTAATTCTACCTTCAGACATTCACATCACCGCTTTTTGGTTTTCATACGGAAATCAACGTCAATCCGGTTCTTAGAAAGGAGAAAGGAGAATGAACAATGAATAATATTGAAGTTACGACCTGCTTGTTTTTAAACACTAAAACTCAGAGACTGAGAAATAGTTTTGATTCGTCTGAAATTGATTACTTTATCGGTCAAATTGAGTATACCTGTTACGAAGGAGGTGGATGTACTCCTAAAGGACATGAAATTGTTGAAGTAAATCAAGAAGAGCTTTTAAAGATTCAAGGGTTCAGGATTGCTAAACGCAAAGCTGACGGCACTTGGATTGAGGGAGCGTCAAAGAAAGAACAAGAAACGATAGCAGAAGCTATTAAAGCCCAAACACCCGAAGAAATTACATCCAGTTCTTCGCAAGCTGACCAGATAACACAACTCCAATTAGTTGTGGCAAATCTCATGCAAGAAGTAGAACGTCTTGGCGGAAATGTCGAGCCTGTTCCTGTGTCAGCGATTCAAGCGGAATTGATTATCAAAGAAGAGCTTGATATTCGTGATATACCCGAATCTGAACAAGCGGTGGTTCAAGCAACCGTAGATGAGTTATTGGGGCATTAACATGGCTCAACGACTGCTTACAATATATCCAATTCAATCTTGCAACCTCCGTTGTGTACAGTGTCCTGCAACGGAGGGGCAAATTCCAATTAACCATCCGTGGAACAAGCTTAATTTTGAGATGCTGAAGCCGTGGATGATTGAATATTTTCCCGCACATAAAACTGTTGTTGAAGTGCGGGGGGGAGAACCTTCACTGGCGTGGTGGTTAGAGAAATGGTTGGCTTGGATGGAATCCGTTGGCTATAATGGCTTGATAAAAACCAATGGAATCGTTCACATCCCAAAGACAAAAGGGTTTATCCGTATCTGTGCTTGGCATCGAGACATTTCTTTCGTTCCCGACCCAAATAATTACGATTGGATTTTGATTCTCCAGAATCCTCAACAGGACTGGCTCGCCAAAGTAAAGTACTGCGAAGAAAACGGAATTCCTTACAAACTCGGAGAATACCAAATATTTCACGGTAAAGATAAAGGTAAGATTTACGGGAAACTGCAAGGAAAACCTGTTTCTTTTTTCAAATCATGGACGTTGGTATACTCTAATGGCGATATCAACCAGTGTACGATGTGTAAGAAGTATAACGTGGAAGGGGATTTAGACTTACATCCTGATGACCGAGGTGCGAAAGTTTGGAAAATGAGTCCGCCTAAGTTTCGAAAACCTTGTCCGCTTTGTTCTAATGTTGTGGGTCAAGAGCTTTGGATAGACAGAGATTGGCGTCGTTACCTCAAAAACCGAGAGCGGGAAGTCGAAATGCAAATATACAATGCGTCACAAAACGCATTTTCTTAACAAAGTAATAGTAATAAGGAGAAAATTATGAACTACAAAGCGAAATTGTATGTGGTCGGTGCTCACGAACACGATGATGTTCAGTGCTGGCTCGACGACGTTCATGTACACAATTCTGTACTTGAGGTAATGAAAAAGGAAGACATGGAGGTCGGCGAAAAACTTGAAATAACCCATGCTCGGATGCAAGAGATTGCTTGTAATTATCTGTGTCGTGAATGTCCTAAAGACTGGCAGTTAGTTGAGTGGGCGAGAGCTACGGCAAAGAGAGCGGATTTCATCTACGCTCTTGTCGCTGCTCCGCAGTAGGAGGAATTATGGAAGCAAATATTAAAAAACAATTGGAAACCGAAACCAAGGCTTATGCGGAATTAGGCAAGCAGTACAATGCTTTAGCTACCGAGGCACAGAGAATCCAAGAACAGATGGTAGCAATCAGTGCTGAATTGACAAGAAAACAAGGTTCTATCGAAACTTTGCAAAGGTTACTCAACAACGATGAACCTCCGAAACCTCCGACAAAGAAACCGCCGTCAAGAAAACCGTCTGCAAAAACCACTGGTGCAGATAAGAAAAGCGGTACTTAAATTCAACAATTACGGACGACCTTCATATTCTCAACTGACTTGAAGCGATAAACTTTAAGTCAGTTGAATTTATATGGAGGTTGAAGTTATGATTACTAAACAAGACCGTATTTCTCTGTTTGTTATGGGGATTGTTTCAATACTGGTTGGGATTGTGCCGCAGATACAGACCTTGTTGTTTTATAAGGATTACGGTTTGTTTCCTTCGATATCTGCCTCAGCAACAACCACAGCGACAACAAGTATGATACTGCCGCTCGGACTGGGTATAGTCCTTCTGTTTTGTATCGTTTACAAAGGGTACAGCAACCTCGACAACTGGATAACAAATGTAATCGGTATCGGGATGTTCTTCACAGTCGTTCAGCCTGTAGAAAGTCGATGGACAGAAGAACTTGACAAATTAGGACTATTCGGGTTAACTCCAAAGATATCGACGATAGTTCATTGTATAGGAGCGGGGGTCGGATTTGCAGCAATGGTGTTGTGGGTCATGTACTTATTTACCAAAGGGAAAAACAAGACCCGAAAAATTGTGTACTTTATACTGGGTTTTATATCTCTTTGTGCTTTGTTTGCTTTACTCGAACACGGCATGGTTGGCAGTATGACGGCGACATTTGATATTCAAGACAGTTTGATTGTATGGATACTGGAGGCAGCGTTGCTTATTCCGCTCGGAGTCGCACTGATAATCAAATCGGATTTGATAAACACACTAAAAGACAAATAAATTCTAACCGCTCTACGGAGCGGTTAAAACTTTAGCATTACTTTCTATAGAGCGATAAGTGTTATGATGTGAAAGGAGAAAGATTATGGCAGGATGGCAAGATATTTCTTTGAAATGTAGAATCGCTAAGGGTGAAGCATGGGTACGGTCAAATATCGCCGAACTCGAAGGAAAGATTAAGAGAACTGACAAGAGAACCCGCAACAGCAAGATGAGCGTAATTTTTCTTCGAGCGGATTTGATTGTTGCCAAAGACGCATTAGCTATTTTGACTGGCGGGGAAACCATTGGAACGTACAAGGAGGATGTTTTGGTATGAATAAGTTTTTACAGAAGGCTTTTGATGACATTAAGAGCGGTGGAAAGCGTGGTAATCTTCAAGTGTGGCACGACAAGGAGTCAGCGTTTATCTACGGCAAATTCCCTCGACCGACAAGCTATAATATAGCAAAGAAACTTATTGACGGTGGGTTGGTTTTTGAGACGGAGCGAGTCAGGGAAAGTCAGTTTTACCAAATTAAGCAATATGCCATCCCTCACTGGATTCAATCGCTAAAGAACAGTGGTGTCACTCTTGCCGAAGTTGCTGATGAGTTGAATTATAGAGACAACGCTGTGGAAGAGAACCGACACAACGACAATCTCTATAAGTACACGACAAGTGAGCTGATGCTGATAGAGGATTACTGGGAAGAAATGGAGAAGAACAATGATAACTAAAGACCAAGAACAGACTCTTAATCGTGTAATGAAGAACATCGCTCGTCATGCGGGTAAACGGTCGGCGGGAGCGAAGGAACTCCCATCACCGTTCGCTACCGAAATGCTTAAAGCCTTGTGGTTGTTGCAGACCTACGACTGGAGCAGCGAATTATTTAACGATATGGGTGTTATTCGTAGCGAGAGTCATCGGGAGAGGGCTGTGCTGAGAAAGAATTTTGTCGGTATTATACGTTATTTTCTTCGACAAATGCTCCAAGAAGGTGAGTTAACAGTGGATAATGATTTTGTGCCGAAAGAGCAGCTTCCTTCAAATCTACTCAAACGTCCAAACCCCGATGCTTGGATAATTATCGACCCTACTAACTATATCAATCCAGGTTGTCCTATATACAAAGAGTGTTTCGGTATAGATGTCAATACGGTAGTTATGAAGGTTTGCGAAGACCGCTTTATCAAGTATCTCGCCGACTATGAACCCGTTATTTACACGCTGTACGAGAACGAAGACGACCCTTCCGATAATCGCCGTTACATCAACCTTGTGAACGCTGTCGCAGCTTTCCTTCACGTTGTCACTCATGAACAACGACACGAAAGCGGGTTAGGATAATATACGTAGATAAAGTCGGGCATTTGATTACCGATGGCGAAATCCACGAGCTTCATAAGTTCGCTGTCGGTACTCTAACCCTGAAATATGAGTGGTTTCAAGACAAGAAGTATCCGCATTACGATTTAACGACAGCTCGGATGCGAGCGTTGGCAGTTCGCCGAGGTGCGAAATTGGTCTCTTCCAAAGAGATTGTACGAATTTTGAAAGCGAAGAACTCGTAGTATGCGGTTAATGTAATCAGCATTTATTTACGAGTTGGTCGAATCTGCTCGACTGGAAAGGAGTTTGAGAATGGATAATAAGCGTTGGATGAACCCCGCCCTCAATACCAAGCTACTCAAAGCTTTAAAAGCAATTGAGTTGGAGGGGTTTAAGGAACTCTGTGATAGCGGAAATTACGGTAATCCGAATTTCGGTAAGAAGTACGTTCACAACGTATGGGATGCCCTTCACATTATCGACCAGTGCCAAGACTGGTACGGCGACCTGTATTACTCGGGATTTCCCACATCAGTTAGAGACAACATATTTTCCAGACGATTCAATTTTCTCGGTGTTATCCGCTATTTCTTAGAACTTGCTGTCGCAGGTTACAAGGATATTGTCGGCGGTAACATCTGGTCTGAACTCGCTAACGGCACAGTCTATGTAACCATCGGGACATCAGATGACCCGAACTCGCCGTTTCCTGTTTGCAGTGAGATTATTGCCAAGGTTTACGGAAACCACTATCGACACAAGCTCTGTGGTATAGACTTGGTAAAGTTTTTAACAGACTACTGCTCAACAGCAGAGACTAAAGTTGTTAAATCCATGTCGTCTCCGAAGTACGGCGAAGAGGTTGTTGTATTCAATCTCAGTGTTGCAATGACAGAGTTCATTGAGATTTTGAAGAAAGAGCAGGAAGCCAACTACAAAGAATACGTCGGGTAACAGCCAATGACCCGCCCGACAAACTTATTTAGACACGTATACATACTGCCAACAGTCTGAATACGTGTCTGATATTATTTGAATGGGTCGGAAAGGGAAAAGGTATTTATATGCGAAGTCTTACAAGGAAAGTAACCACAGCAGTATTATCCACTCTTCAGGTTGCGGGAATAGTAATTTGGATGTTTGGGAGGTGGCTCTGGAAATCGAGAATCATTGAGAAGTCAGGAGCTTTAGCCATCCCTGTTGCTTTTGTCCTTATTATCGTCGGAATGATTTTTGGTGATAATACGTCTACGATTGAAACAGAAATGACAATTGAACAAGAACTAATACAAATCGAAAACCCGCCTGAAGTAACACCGACGACCAAACTTAAAAGAGAACCGATTGAGAGAGTGGAGCTAATTACCGAGGCGGAACTTGAAGCAGAACCCGAGGCAGTGGATATACCGACTACCGATACAGAAAACGGAATTTGGGTTTCGTCAGACGGCAAGTTCTCATTTATATACAACACGTTGGAAAATTCACGGTACACAGGATTATACAACGGCATTCCCTTCACTGTGGATGTTCTCGATACTGTTTATGCCGAGTGGTCTAAAGAGAAATATGTCATCAAACCTGATTTTGATAATTTACTATCTATCTTCATTCGAGAGACTGGCGGAGACCCAAATCTATATGGGAGGGACACCAACGGCTTCTTGTCGGCAGGTCTTATTCAATGCAATAACTACGATAACACACTCTGGTATACAAACAATAACACAGAAATTACAGGATTTAAGCCTGTTGCAATATATCGTGAGCAGACGATTGCTTATCCAACAGAATCTCAAGCAAAACTCGCATTGCTTTATTATCCCGACGGACTCGACCCATTTAATGTACAACAATTGACTGAGTACTATCTAACAAGGTACCAAGCTGTCGGGGAATATTATGGTTGGAGTCAAGCAAAGCTTTTGGCAGCAAACGGCTGGGGAGTCGGTGGTGCTAAAAGAGCATCCCAAGACGCTGTTGACCGCCACCACCGTAACCTACGAACAACACAAGCCGAGTGGATTGGTTGCTGGGAATTTTGATGTAAGGAGTATTTTTAATATGCCAAGTGTAGATACGAGTAAATGGAATGAATCTAAATCAACACATGAGAGCTACGCACAGTTATCTTTCAGTCGTAATCAACGCAGTAGCGGGGTTCATTTGTATGGGTCTTCTATAGAACATATAAACACTATCACTATGCGGATTTGTCGCAGTGAACTTCAACGAGACCTCTCCAGAGAGTGGTATTTTGGCGGCGAACAACTCATTGAGGTCGAGATGTCTCAAGCTCAGTTTGCTGAAGCAATCACCTCGATGAATTGCGGAGACGGAGTACCTGTTACGTTAACTCGATTCCAAGGTAAGATTACAGAACGGTGTCCGTTTGAAGACCAAAGAAATAAGTTTGCTGAAGATTTCAGGACGGATTGCGAGGAAGGCACTCAGGCAATTAACGATGCTCTCGAGAAAGTCGAAGCACTGTTCGTTAGCGGAAAGGCTTTAAACAAATCCGAGAAATCCCAAGTTATTGAGTTGCTTCACAAGGCACAGAAATCCTATCAGGATTCGATACCGTTTCTGTCTAAACAGTTCAATCAGGCAATGGATAAGACCACAACACAAGCAAAGTCAGAGATTGAAGCATTTACTCAGAACCGTATCATATCGCTGGCTCAAGGCGAAATTTTGAAGAATCCGAACGCTTTAATCGGCGGTCAAGCGGTTTCTGTTCCGTGTATCGGCACAACAGAAACTGATACTTTGGACGGCTAACCAAGCCTTCCGTACTTTGGTGGAGAATATGAAATACAAATACAAGAGCGAAAGTGAGCTGTATCAAGAAGCTCGCCAGAAAGCTATGGACTACGAGCGACGTTATCCTGACAAATTTAAAGACATCGAAGTTATGGAATTCAGGCAGTTACCTAACACTGAACTGCCTGATAACACTGTGGAAAAGCCAAAAACTTATCGTAAGTCGATGAATTTGAACCGACCGCCGAAGTCTAAGGGTTCTCCGCAACCGTCTGCGAAATCAAACCCGAAACCTGACGTCAATTTCAAGAAAGCTCAGGTGATTTCTAAAACGGATTCAAAACGAAATCTTTACAGAGCGATGCTCACCGCATCGGCTGTGAAAGGTGGGCGGTTGAAAAGCTTAGGCAAGTATGGATATGCTCTACGCAATCCTGATACAGGGGTGTTTGAAACCAACGATAAAGGATATCCTATTGAATTCCGAGGGGTTAATGAAGCTGCCGAGTGGCTTTTTAAGCACGACGGCGAAAGATGGGGAGGGTTAAATGGCTAAAGACGATGTAATTGAGGTTGACGGTGTAGTTGACGAGGTACTGCCGAGCGGATTCTTTAACGTAATTTTCGGCAACGGTCACAAGGTTCGCTGTAATATCTCGGGACGACTTCGAATGAACCACATTAAGGTTATTCGGGGTGATAAGGTTACGGTGGAGATGTCGCCGTATGATTTGACTAAAGGGCGTATTTCGTGGAGAGCGAAATAAACGCATTTATTCTTACATGAATTGAAAGGAGCCCAAACATGGATACTAAGGAATTACTTGGAAAACAAGGCAAAGACAAGATAACAGGCTTTACAGGAATTGTTACAGGTGTAGCCACTCACCTATACGGCTGTGACACGGTTGGTTTATCTCCATCGCTCGACAAAGATGGCAAAATACAGGACTCTCACTGGTTTGACATCGGACGTATTGAGGTTATAGGCGAAGGAATAAAACCCGAAGATGTGCGGGTTGAGAAGAATGGTGCCGGAAGTAATCCGACAGAAACTCGCAGTCATCCTTAAAATCGGCGTTAACCTTGTTAAGAGTGCGGATAGAGGTTGTTATGCAATAAGGCTTTGTCCCTCCGTTATCGTATGTCGCACTGCTGCGATAACGGAGCAAGGTAATATCTCTTCGGAGTTATTATACAAATCCAATACCCCTAATGCCCGAATAGGCTTTGCCTGACAGTTAGGCATGACGGTGAGGATTATTCTAACTACAGACTGGTATACTCCATCAACGAATTCAAACTGATTAACGTATACCCGAGGAATGTTCTTTGTTTCGCAACACAGCTTTAGCCACTCGTTAAAACTAAAGCAGCAAATTGCGGTATAGTCGGCATTAAGAAGTGACCTAACCGCTTCGCCGACAATTACTGAGGTATCGCCAAGTCTGGTAAGGCACAGCACTTTGACTGCTGTATTCGTAGGTTCAAATCCTGCTACCTCATTTGTAGGCGAAGACGCAAACTCAGGTTGCGGATAGCCTGAGTCACTGTGGCTGTTTCTCGGTAAGCCCGATTCCGCCGTGGTTTACCGAGCGTCTACTCATCCGAGACATAGCTCAGTTTGGTAGAGTGCTTGCTTTGGGAGCAAGATGCCGCAGGTTCGAATCCTGTTGTCTCGATTTTCTGTAATGTACGCAAGAGGCTATAAGCGTGACTACAGCTATAGCAGACCAGTGGTGCTGTAGACCGATACTGGGAGGCACGTGGGTTCGAATCCCACCATTGCAGAAAGGGAGTATTAGAATGACACTCTCTAAGATTGATAGCAAAGTAGGCTCGAGACGAAATGCGAATCTGTTGAAGCTCATTCAGGGGCGGTAACTCAGGCGGTTAGAGTGGGTGTACCAGCACAGAGTCGTGGGTTCGAGTCCCACCCGCTCCGATTAGCAACCAGAACCTGCCTGAGCGATGACGCAAATGGGCGAAGAAACGTGGTGAGGTTGCTTTTTAATATAAGGAAAGCGAAGTATCCAAGCATGAATATAGAAATCCGTGTCGGCAGAAATGAGTCATTGGAAACTGCGATTAGCCGTTTCAAGCAAGCTTGTCGTCGGGCAGGGCTTTACGAGGAACTTCAACGAAGACAGCATTACGAGAAACCCTCTGTCAAGCGTAAAAATAAAGCTCGTCGTGCCGAGGAAAGACGATTGAAGGAAGAGAAACTTGCGAAATTACGTCAAGCACGGTACGAAAGTAGAGGAAATTCAAGATGATTACGATTAGAAGTGCTGCGGGTGTTCAAGAAACTTTATCAGGCTCTTATCTTCTTGATAGAGACGGCAAACTAACTCCTGTTTATCTTCATGTTCCTTCTACAAAATGGGTTGGTCGAGGCAAGGAGTTTCTTGCACCAATTGACGCAGAATTCTTATTAAACACAGGTCGAATCACCGATGACGAAGCTTCAGCGATAATTGTTGCCAACGGAATAGATTTTCTAAATGAGACAGACTCCGCCGAACTCGGTATTGTGGAAATGACGAAATTCAAATATCTTGCCGAACTCGGGCGATATGCTCCTAAGATGAGAGATTTGTCGATGGATTTGTTGTTAAATCAGACTTTGACAGAGCTTGAAGCACTTGCGTCAACCTTACCATCTTTCGACGAAATCAACTCAAAGTGGTACGATTACCTCGTACAACAGTTTGTCAAAGTAGCTGTATACGGAAATACAATAGACTTCCGAATTTCCTCAGATGGTTTTGATTGGAACAAAGTTATCATTGATAAGGTGATTTTGAATTCAAGTTATGGACTGAAAAATAAGAGGTTTTCTATATCTCGAGAGAGCGTGAACGGATACAAGACATACTTCGAGAACGCTACGCTTGATGATATTTTGAATTCTGATAAAGCAATTCTTTCCTCGGCGAAGGAGAGAAAAGTGATTAACGGCAAAGTCCAATACACAAGGTTACAAGGTTAGTATCGGTCGGTGAAACGATATATCCGCCGTCAAAATCTTTAATATTATCGAGGTCGCTGATGGCTCGGCGGTGCTTCGGTTCTTAATATGAATTACTGAGCCTACTAAGAAAAATTATGAGGTATCCAAAAATGTACGAAGACAAGACCCTTAACTGTAAAGACTGCGGACGTGACTTTATTTTCACTGAAGGTGAACAAGCGTTCTACGCAGAAAAAGGACTAACTAATCAACCGCAACGTTGCAAACCCTGCCGTGATGCTAAGAAAGCTTCTTTTGAAAATCGAGAAACTTTCACAGCGATATGTGCGGAATGTGGCGGTGAAGCTAAAGTGCCGTTCAAGCCCCGAGACGACAAGCCTGTGTATTGCAGTCATTGTTTCGAGCGTAAAAGCAGTTTATGAAAGGATTACAATGATGGCAAATAACAACAAACCAAAGTGTCGTGATTGTGCTGAGTTTGAGCCGATATCAGAAGGCAACCATCAAGGGTATTGTTTCGCTCGTCCATTCCCGAAAGGTACGTATTGCGGGGATTCTAAGCCATTTCAATCTGGCAATTAAATCTTAAACGCTAAACAAACTAAGATTATCGCTTTTGCTCCTGTTGGAGCATTAGTCGCTGCCTAAACGCAGCAACATCCAAAACAGCACACCGACGGAGGTAAGTGCTTGCGGTTAAAGAATTCCGTCAGTTAACGGTACGAGCGGGTCGTGATAGCGGTAATAACTGCTGTTAAATTGTCGCTCACCATGAGTGTTGCCCGACTTCTCGGAATATCGGGACGGCTTTGTCTGTTAAAGATAAACAGACTACGGTGATAAATGATGTTTCCGAACTGGGTTTGGACAGGGGTTCGATTCCCCTCGACTCCATTAGCATTTCTTAATTTGTACGTAATCTTTTGTGCGAGACGCTGTGCTTTGGTTTTGTTTCGCACATAGATGGCTGTGTACCTCAGCGGTAGAGGGTCGTGCGGTAGATGACAGAGCTATAAATGTATACCTTGAAAGGATTAGGTCGCTCGCTGTACACGAAAGTCGTGGGTTCGAATCCCACCTAAGCCATTTAACCCCTGCCACGGCGAGTAAGCGTGTATGCCTAAAACCGTGGATTCAACTTGAAAATCAAGACAGTCATCGAACCGAAGTACAAGGTGAAAAGGTTGTCAACGAGAGTAGGGTTGACGTCGTCAGTACTGACGACGACAGTGGGTTAGTACATAGCGGTCAAGGTGGTTTCGACCGCCTTGATTCTTTATAATTGGAGGAAAAATGAAAGTTATTAAATCTGCATTCGGGACGGTTTTCGAAATCAACAAGCCAAATCTAAACGGCAACATATTCCCTGAAATCGAGGTTATGTCAGTCGTGGAAGAACTGAAAAAACAAGTCGAAGACAACGGTTTGCTCGGAGAGTATGTTGTAAGTCAAGCAGAGCCTGTGACCACGGCAACACTGCCTGATTATATCAGCCTTAACCGACTCAGCCACAAAATCACAGAATTGCGTATTGAAGATGGAAAGTTAAAAGCGGGAGTCGATATTCTTGACACCGACGCAGGGGAAGAGTTGGCTAAAACCATTCCTTTGTCTGATGTCAGATTTGCCCCTCGAATATTAGGCAAACCCGCAAGAGACGGTGTTACAGTCAAAGAATTGAAATTACTGTCAATCGACCTCGTTAGCGGAGAATCTGCGGTATTTACTGATGATGTTGTCATCGAAGGAGTATTGCCTATAATTGAAGAAAAACCAGAAAATTCGGAGGAAATCGAAAATGAGTCTTGATATCAGATTTTTAACCAATGGAGAAAAGGAAGTGTTTACCGTGCGGGACAGTTCACAGAGTCCGCCGAGCTTCAACATCTACGAAAAGCGGGAACAAATTCCTAAAAGTATTCGTCATTATGCCGACAGCAAACTCAAACCGACGTTTTGCAAACCCGATTCCGCACGTGTGTTCGGTGTTTTAGACCTGTTTTATCCCGACCACGGTAGTTGTCGGCTGGGCGGAGCTAAGAACTCGAAGTGTCTGGCAGAGTCGTGTGCTGCGGTGGATTCGGCGGAGTGGCGTCGAATACAGGGATTGAACAAACCCGCTCGATGCTGGACTGAATGTCCTCATTATATACCTAAAGAAAGCGAGAAAACAATGAAAGTAGCAACAATTCTTAGAGGATTCCAAGTCGGCGACAACCTGACAATTAACCGCACTCTTGACAATAAAGTCGGGCAGACCGAGGGAACAATTATTCAGATTATAAAAGACGACATTCTCCCCTCATTCTACGTGGCGTGGGAACATCCTGATGATAAGACAAAATTTGGATATGTCAGCGGAAAAACTCTGGCGAAACACCTCATCATCCACCAAACTCATTGCTGTCAGTGTGGCAAGTGGTTAACATCAACGTCATATAAACACGTTAAAATGCCGAACAAGAGTACGGCTATAAAGGTGGAAGACTCGGCAAACAGCAAGAGCCAAGTGGGAAATTCTCGTATGTGTTTTGACTGCCTTCAAGAGAATGTTCGTCTTCTTAACTCGACAGGATTGTATCGGTTTGTCGATTTGCAGTCTGACAAATCTTCGGGGGAACTTTCGCTAATGGAGCTTGGTAATTTACTTCGAGCTAATAAGCTCGTTTTAACAGAATCCGAGCAAAAGATTCATTTCAAGCCGTTCGCATATCCCGATGCCCCCGATTCAATTGTCAGAAATCTTGTTCAAGCAGTCAATAATTACTGTAAGCAAAACGCAGATATCGAATCGGAGAAATACCAAGAGCGGTTACACCCGCCAACAAACGATATTAAAGAAGACGTTAAGGAAGTGCCGAAAGGCAGAAAACGCTCGCTTGTTAGCGGAACTCAAGCGAATTCATTTATGCCTATTCGTAAAGGGATGAGAATTCGTCGCCGAAATACAACATTTATGGTGTTGGAAGTTACCCCACTGAAGACGACTATCGAGGTTTTGGATGAGTATGATTACGGCGTGAAAAAGGCTTCCACTGTCCCTAACTCACTTATTTGCCAGTATTATACCACTTTAGACGGTCGTAAGCTACGTTACGAAACAACCGTCAAATGCAATCATTGCGGTGACACAATCTGGCTCAAAGACGCTGTTGAATACTACACGAAGTTGTGGCGGTGTAAGGGTTGTGACGAAAAGCAAAAGAGCGATACACAACATACTGATTCAGTGCCTATGACACTCGTGCTTGTTGAGAATAGGGAGCGATTTGTACTGCCCAACGCTTATTCGGACGATAAATCCGACCACATTTCCATCCCTGTTAAAGAACTGGACGAATATGAAGATATTCGGTTGGCTGGCGGTGAGCTTTTCCTTGCGGCACTTGCTTCAGTAAAAGAGATGAAAGCAGGAGCTGCTCGCACACGGCTTGGGAAAACATTAGACAAATACGGCAAAATTACGATAGGAGAGGGTGTGACGATAGAAGGTGAGTAGAAATGCTATAATGTCGGCAAAACACGCTTGTGTTGTACAAGGCGTAATCTGCTCTGGGTCGAATCTTGAAGAGCTTTGGGATAAAACAGCATTCGATATCGTCGGAGACATCAATGTTGGCTGGAATATCGGGAATACTCTTGACGCTTACAACAGTGAAAAGCCAAGCCAGAAAATTCCGTCGTATTGCAAAGACCCTAACATACCCAGCATTGCTAATATGTGGTTGGATGAGGATACACCGAGTATTGAAAATCTCATTGATGAAGTACACAAAGCGGGGTTCAATGCTGTCCGTGTTCCTGTTACATGGTACAAAATGGTTGAAAATACCAACGGTGGAAAAGACGGAATGGCTCACGAAATAAACAAAGAGTGGATGGAGTATATTAAAAGCGTGGTTGACCTCGCTTACAATCGAGGAATGTATGTTATACTCAACACTCACCACGATGGGTTTATGTTTCGGTTCGACACACCCGACAGTGCAAAGATAGCTGTTTATCAAATCTGGAGTCAGATTGCCGAAGCGTTCAATGATTACGATTGCAGAGTGATTTTTGAAGGTTTTAACGAACCGAGACGTCGAAATAAGCTCTGGAACGAAGCAGCCAACGATGATAAAGATTGGGATTGGAACGGAAGCACTCCTGATTATATCATTGTTAACGAGTGGAATCAAATCTTTGTTAACACAGTACGAGCGGTAGGCGGTGACAACAATAAAAATCGGTTTTTGATGTTATGTCCTTACGGTGCTCAAGGTCATGCACGTCAATTAGATAGTTTTCGGTTGCCGCTTGAGCCCGAGGAAACCCACTATCACGGAGTAAGTAAGTTCATATTCTCGGTACACATATATTCGCCGCATAACTGGTGTCATGACAAACAAGGAGATTTTGCCAGTTGCCCCGACGAATATGGTAATATTCGTCACGGTGCTTCTATTATCAACGATGATATAAACCGTGTATGCGACAGAGCAAGAACCCTCGAAGTCCCTGTTATATTCGGTGAATGGTGTTCTGCCCCCGAACTTCCTGAGGACGAGCGAAGAATTCACGCCGAAGAGTATATTCGCAGAGTGGCAAAATCATATATCGTTAACAACAAATCTGCGGCGACTTCATTTTGGTGGGACAACCGTAAAAATTAGACGCCCCGCCGTTCTTCACAGAACGGCGGTTTTCTATACCCTTCAACTCTCTAAAATACTTATCAGTGCAATATTAAGCGGATTGGAGGAACTGTCTTGGATATAAAGAAACTCCTGAAAGAGCTGCTTTTAGAGGATATAGACGGTCGTTTTCAGTTTGGTACACAGAAAGCTTTTGAAGAGAATGCAGTCGTTGATGATGGGCTGCTGTTCTTTACAATAGACACACTGCGTATCTACAAGGGGAGAGTGAACTACACCGAGTTCGTGGTTGTGGTAGAGCGACTCCCAAAACCGAAACGTGCTATTCCCGGAAAGCTCTATGTGGATACAACAAATAAGCGGTTAAGTATCCTTGATGAAACAGGTGCAAAATGGCTTCACATTATCAACGGAAAACCTTTTTCCTTGGTTCTTTCGGTTGAAGAGCCGACCGACCAACAAGACGGTGATGTGTGGTATGAAGACCTTGGAGACGGTGAAGCGGTTGAACCGCCTGAACCTCAAGACCCACCAGAAGAAACCGTTGAACCTGATGAAACCGAAGAACCGACTGATGATTCCGACGATTGTGATTGCGAAGACGGTTGTGACTGTGAGGATTGTGAAAAATGCACTCCCGCCGAACCTCTCGAAGATACAGACGAAGAGTTAGACGAAGAGTCGGAAGAAGACGATGAACCGATATCCCCCCATACTCACAGATTAGTCAGTTGCGATTATTGCGGACGTGGAGTGTACGGCTGTATTCATACGACTGGAGGCGACACCGATGGAGATTAAAAGAGTTAGAGAGCGTATCAAGGTCAACGGACGTTATGTAGTAGTGCATAAAGAAACATCTGCCGACCTTGTGCGATTGAAAAATGGCGATAATGTAGAACAACGGTTCAAGAAAGTTCAAGATTGGATTGACGCTAATAGCGGGGACTCGGGTAACGATTTCAAAGTTGTGACTAAGAAACACAAAGGCGAGTTTCCGTCAGAAGGGAATGAATTCACCTTGTATATAACGAACGGTGCTAAAAACGAAGCTTTCTACGAATGGTGTAACGAAACCAGTGCCTATAGGCTGTTAAGCAGTAATATGTTTAATATCTCCGCTATAGACGGCGGTAAAGCGAGTAGCGAAGATAAATAGTAATTATTAAAAGGAGAAATACGATGAACTTAGAACAAATTATCCAAATTCTCGAGAACGTGAGAATTAAAGTCCGCAGAGACACTCTGACAGAATGGCAAAATGTAAATCCCATACTGCAAGACGGTGAAATGGGATTGGTCACAGGCGAAAAAGGCGGTAAAGATGTCGGCTTATTTAAGTTCGGTGACGGAAAAACGAGATGGGAAGACCTTGATTACGGCAACGAAGGCGGAGCAAAGCTATTTACTTCCGCTCCAAATGCAGACGATGTTGATTTTTCTGTTGGTGCTATGGCGGTTGTCATTGCGGGAGTAGGTAAAAACAAAATCTTTATTCTCACCGATATTTCTAAGAAAGATATCGGCGGTGTGATGACCGACCAAGCGAATTGGGAAGAGATTATTACTAAATCTCAGCTTGAAGGAATGTTGTCCGAACTCGGTGCAGGTGATATGCTCAGACTCGAATTCGTTCCGACTTCCGCTGACCCCGACGAAATTGAGAACAATCAGGGATTCCGCAAAGGTGTAGTGAAACTTGCCGCTCTCGCAGAAAAATTGTCTTCAAACCGCAACTTCGCTGTCGAGGGTGATGTTGAGGGTGAAGCTTCTTCTGACCTTGAAGACGGTGTAATCATTCAAACCACGCTGGCGGAAATCCTGACTGATACGATTGACGGAGCGGATTTAGTCGGTGAAGAAGGTATCTACAAAATCACGGTAGATTCCAAAGGGCGTGTAACAAAGCTTGAAGTTATCGAGGCAAAAGACCTTCCCGATATTCCATTTGATAAGGTCGAAGACCTCGGCACAGCAGCAAAAGAAGATGTCCACAATCCGAGTACAGGTGAAGGAAAAGTCGTTGTGGTTAATGATGACGGCGAGATTGACGAAGGGCTTCTCCCCTCAATCAGTATCGTAGATGTTCGTGAGTTTGACTCAGAAGACGATTGGCTTCAATGGGCGAATGACAGTGATAACCCCGCCGAAGCAGGTGACGTAGCAATCGTTAACTACGACGCAGACCCTGACGACGATGATAACGAAGACGGATACACTCTTGTATTTATTGCGAAGGGACGGAATCTTGACCTTACTGATAAGAATAACTGGGCTCGAATCAATATTCCTGCGGGTGCGGTGATTGAAGTCAATGGTAAGCAAGGTGCTGTTATAAAGCTAAACACAGACAATGTCCCCGAAGGAACTGTTAACTTATACTTCACAGAAGCAAGAGCAAAGGAAGTAGCGAAAAGCGTGTTGGAAGCGGATGATAAGATACTTCGAAGCACGGACATTCTCGTACTCGACGGCGGAAACGCTTCAACAGGCGAACCGATAGAAGATTAAGAAACACAACGTACTGGCTACGGCAGAGAGCCGTAGCCAGTATTCACATTAAGATATAAGGAGGCTTTCTCGAATGAGTGATAAGAAAGTTCACAATGTTGACGTCCGTTATAAACCGAGAGCGGATACTGCTGCGAATTGGGAGTTACACAATCCGATTTTGATGAAAGATGAAATCGGATATGTTACAGATACAAACCCCAGAAAACACAAGTTCGGAGACGGTATTACACGTTGGAATGCGTTGCCGTTTAATGTTGAAGGAGGCGAAGGGGGTTATCCTATAGTCGCCGTTGATTTCACGATACTTATGACAGATTGGATTGCTGAAACTTATAATGGCTTTTCCTATCACTGCGATTTAACAATTTCGGGGTTAAAGTCTTATGACTTAGTTCGTGCAGATTTTGATTTTCAATCTGTTTTGCAAGCTGAAGCGGCAGAGGTTGCGTCGGCGGGAGAAACCTTTGACGGAAGAGTGCGGTTCTTTTCAAAAACTGTACCTGAAGCTGATTTGACAGGCAAATACACCGTTTATGCAGACAGAGCTTCTGTTATTGATGTAGACGGAACTCTTCATGTCAGAGCCGACCAATTTAACTGGGAGGGCGAAAATGTTAGTAACTAATGTACGTAGAGGCGGTGGAGGAAGCCCGATAAAACCGCCTGACCCGCCGAAACCCCAAGACCCTCAAGCAATTGTGTTTTGGGATTTGCAAACTGACCCTGACGCATATTATATCACTTCTTCGGCTATTGTTCAAGCAAACGGCGGGTATCCACCAGGGAAGCAAGGGGGTTCACCTGCTGACGGAAAACCTTACGTAATCGGTAGTGGTGCGGTGCGTGAAGTCAATGTAGACAGCGTTCCAAAAGTTATCAATATTTATGACCGTAACAGTATTGGGAATGGATTAACACTACGATTAATAAATTTCCCTGTAAAACCCGACCATCTGTACAAAATTGAAGCAGGGGGTAAACTGGGTAATTCCTTTGGTAACATTGTTCATCTCAGGTTGCAAGAACAACCTGTTACATTCTACGTAACAGAGGAAACCGAGAGCGATGGTTCATTTGAGATTAGCTATATTTTCACATACGCAGAAGTATTAGAGTTGGTACGACAAGGGCAAGGGATTAACCTTGGAGGGACAGCAAGTGTCACGACTATGGATATCAACAAACTGATATTAACAGAAATCACTCCAGGACACGAAGTATTTGATATTGACAATCCGTATAAGAATGTTGAATGGGGTGTCTACAAGCAGTTCAAACACGCTCCCCATGCTCATACAACAAACTCAGACGGCATAGCAACCTTGTTACAAACGGCGGAAGAACATTACCGTTGTGGCTATAATCTGGTTGCGATTACAGACCATGACTTCACAACAAAATCACCGAATTTAACCCCTGACAATCCTACAGGCGGTGGAGTTATCGGCGGGGGAGGTTCTTTACCCCGAGCTTCTCTTCCTGATACTCGAATGGCTGAAATGAAGTCTGCGGTTGGTCGTCCTGCAGGGGAAAGCGGAATGATTTTCTTGCCGAGTACAAATGAATTTTCGGGTCCCCGTGGTGATGCTTTGAATAGTGGAACTCTGTCGAACACTATTGACGTACAGGGGAATGGAGTTAAAATAGCGTGGGGTTCGTGGAGTGCAGAAACGCTGGCTTCTTGGGGATTAAAAGTTGCGAATGCTGGCGAAGGGCTTTTAACCGTTAATCATCCAGGGCGAAACACTGGAGCGTCTCGAGTGGCAACACCGCCAGCCGAAACTTATGCTCAAGCGGTAACGGCTTCGAACCGCACAGACTTTGTGAATATGCTGACAACACTGTTTCGCACTCGAAGATTCTATAGAGCGATGGAGATTATTAACGGCATTGACAACCAGTCGCAAGGAGACCGTGTACTGTGGGATAATATTTTGAAAATACTTGCACCCGAGGGAATACGAGTTCTTGGGGATGCCACGGACGATTCTCACGCTTTAGGGTCGATAGGATTTTCGTTTGAGTATGTATGCTTACCCGAACTGTCTTTGAGGGAAGTCAGATACGCTTTGCAAGCGGGGCAATATTTCTGTTTCTCTCGCCGAGACAGAGAGTACGGAATCACCCCTGCGGGTCTTAACCCCGAAGACAATTATGCAGGCGGACAAGACAGCGTTCGTGAACTTCCGACTCCCCTTGTTCGCAGTATTGTTGTTCGCCGAGACAAAATTGAGATTGAAGCCGAAAATTTCCAAGTCATCAGGTGGATTGCCGATGGCGTAGAAATTGCACAAGGAAACATTCTTGACCTTGCCGCTAATCAAAATGTGATAAATGGGTATGTAAGAGCAGCAATATGCCATAGCGACTATGGCGTTTTGTACACACAGCCTTTCTTAATTCAGAGAAAGGGAAGCGAGAGAACAAGACCGAAGATTACAGCAGTCCGCCCAATTTCACCTGTTGCTAATGTTGATGCCCCACTGGATATTGACACGTTGGGGTTGCAGTTGCCTTTCGGCGGGTCAATAGAAACAGACACAGCAGGGATTGTACCTGTTCCTATTAAGTGGGATATAAGTGCTTTAGACTACGACCCTAACGACTCCAACGACCAAACTTTTACTGTAACAGGAGTGGTTAGACCGATTGAGGTTGATAATCCTGACAATATAGAACTGACGGCAACCGTTGAAGTCACCGTATTAGGTACAGATGTGCCTATCACATATGCTCGTTCATGGGTAATTAATCCTGCAGACAGAAATGTATCAAAGACTGGAGAATCTAACCATGTTTTAGTCTTGTCTAACATTCAACCTTACACGGCTAATCCCGGAACGGTTACTCTTCGAATTCAGTACGGCGAAGGACAAACCGCAGGTTCAAGCAGACGTTATCGGGTTTGGACAGATTTATCAGGAAATCCGCCTGAAATTGAGAATTTCACCTTTGCAACAACAGCGAGAACAGGCGACGGCACTGCGAACTTAGACCGTGTTGTTCGCCGTAGCACTCCTGTCACAACTACCGCAGAAACATCAGCAACTGTGCCAATTCCGGGACAATTATTGTGGAATGGAAGTCGTTCTGCCAACAAAATATACCTTATTATTACAACTGACGCTACGGACGGTACTCTTGTTACAAACCAAAGGGGTGGAGGCTCAAATAACGAGTTCAATAAGCTCGGTGTTGTTACACTGACTTAGGAGGCAATATGATTAAAATACGAAGCTCAACAGGGGTTGCAATACAGTCAGCACGGTCTTTAATAGGCGAGACCGTGCGAAAGCTTGAAGGCTACAGACCTTACGGCAAACTCTATACAGTAACCAACGAATGGCAGGGTAAGGCAGACGAGTTCGGTCAATATCCTATCGAGATTACAGATGAATACGGTGGTACGGAGTATCCTTACACCGACCAAGTCACAAGATGGGATGCTCGTGTTGTGTTAGATTCGGGTGAGGTGTAGGATATGGATGTAGGTAACAGAGAGTGGAAATGGAAGGAAAGAATCGGTTTTAGCAACGAAAATATCTGCAATACGAGCGGGTGTACACGCCTTTGTTGTCTTGTGCATAGCGGAGGTAATGTTCGTTGTAATGAAACAACTCGACCTTTGGAATCAGCATTCTGTGAGATATGTAGACCTTGCTGTGAAACCTTATTTATTGAGCAACAACCATCAAAAGTTTTAGAGGGCGAAACAGCCCGATTTTCTATTACAGTATCAGGAACCAGCACACCTGAGTTCCAATGGCAACATAGAGGAACTCGACAATCTGCCCCTGCTTTCTCAGGAACTCACCATTCTTCTTGCAGTGACTCGACAACTTGTCAGGGAGATAGTTGTGAATGTGAATGTCACTGGAGAAATACAACAAATTCCACTGCTACGACAAACACAACAACAGGAACAAACACAAGAGCTATAACAGTAAAAAATATCACCATGTCACTTGACGGAAGGCGAACTCGGGTTCGATATCGTCGTAGTTCAAATGACAGTTGGGATATAAGTAACGAATCTTTATTCAGTGTTACAGCTCGCAACGCAGGTAATAGTAATCCTTCGGTTAAACATGAAGCAGACGCTACTCCAAAATTACCTGCATGGAGATTATGTAGTTGCGGCACTCTTCGTGTTCAGCAGACATTAGGTTCAAATCGAATAGTCGGTTTAGAAAACGGACAAAGTCCTTGGTTAGCTTGGCAAAATGACATTAAGCGAATTAATTTAACAGGGGATATTGTTGCGGGAAACAGTATTACAGGGCTGTTTCATGGTTTGTCAAAGTTAGAGGGAATTGATAATATCACCCGACTTAAAACTGCAGACGTGACCGACATCCGTAACTTATTCTCAGGCTGTGAGAGTTTAACAAAGTTAGACATAAGCGGTTGGGATTTACGCAAAGTTAATCAGATGAGCAATATGTTTGAGGGAACGACTTCTCTGAGTTCATTGAAATTACCTGCTACCCCTGAATCTTCGACTGCCGTAATTACGTCGAGTGTCCGTTTCCGCTTTACCTGTGATGTTGCTCTACCCGCCGTGCCGATAAATGCACAGTACACAGGTGTTTGGGTTAACGGTACGGATGAATCGACATCAGAAGGATTAACTCAAATTCACCAATCCCCACCGCCATCGGTAGCTCCAAGTCATCTGCGTTTTGTTCTTTCGGACGATAACGGACGTCAAAATATTGAATTATTGCGACCTGCTGAGAGCGAAATTCGGACAGAAATAAGCGAAATATTAGACAATTTAATCTCCGAAACTTTACCACTGCCAAGTGCTTCAAGTGCGGCAAACAATATAATCCAAGAGTTTGCTAAAAGATTAAATGATAACACCGAAATTCGTGGTCGTGGTAGCACAGGTCAAGGGTGGACGGCTGTGACTGTTTCCGGAACTTTTAACCGAAGGGAAATGAGAGTTCAAAGCAACCAGTTAGGATTAGATGAAAGTACGACAAGGCTATTCACGCTAACTGCGAGCCTTCCTGACGAGCCATAACACAATATTGATTTGCGAGGGATGTACATTCCTCGCATTTCTTATTTAGAAACTATGCGGAGGTGCTAATATGACTGAGAAACAAGTAGATATGCTTATGGAGAAACTCGTAGATATCGCTAAAGATGCGTACACACAAGGAGTTCAGGACGGTCATCCTTTACACGGCGGTGCTTCGTTTGAAGACGGTTTGGATTCCGACATTAGGTCAGCGATTAGGGAAGCGATTGACAATACAATCGAGGTTAAACCGTGACGCTCGGCAGTCTGTTTGATGGTGCTGGTGGATTCCCGCTCGCAGGTTCATTGTGTGGGATAGCTCCTGTTTGGGCTTCGGAGATTGAGCCGTTCTGTGTACGAGTAACGTCAAAACGGTTTCCAAAAATGAAACATTTAGGTGATGTTTCTTTAATTAACGGCGGAAAAATACCGCCAGTCGATATAATTTCCTTCGGCTCTCCGTGTCAGGGGCTTTCTTTGGCAGGTCGTCGTGAAGGACTTCAAGACCCACGGTCAGGGTTGTTTCTTGAAGCAATCCGAATAATTGAAGAGATGAGGTTAGCAACAAATAATGAATACCCAAGATACGCTGTCTGGGAAAATGTGCCAGGAGCTTTCGCCAGTAACGGCGGAGAAGACTTCCGTACCGTCTTGGAAAGCCTCTGCAGGTGCTGTGACAAACAAGTTCATGTTCCTCGACCTAACAAGTGGGAACGAAGCGGAGAAATCGTGGCAGACTCCTTTAGCCTTGCGTGGAGACAGCTCAATTCACAATATTGGGGAGTCCCCCAGAGAAGACGTAGAATCTTCCTTGTTGTCGATTTACGAGGTAGGAGTGCCGGAAAGATATTATTCGAGCAAGAAGTCTTGTTTGGGAACTTTGAAACGAGTAATTACTGCAGGGAAGAGAATCCCCGCCCCGCTCTGGAAAGCTCTGGTTCATCAGGCTATTCACTCGAAGAAATGAAATTGTATTGCTTGTCTGGTAAATCATCAAATTCGTGGAAATCGAAAAATCCCGATAGTGGGTGTTACGAAGCTGACTCCGCCCGAACTCTCGACCTTATGTGCGGAGGAATGTGCAATCAAGGCGGAATGTTAGTAGTTCACCCTAAACGTGAAATCGTGCCATATACAGACGTTGTCGGAACTCTCTGTACTCGAGATGCTAAGGGTATAGGTAAGCAATATTTATACGAAAACAAAATAGTTGTCGAAAGCGTACCGTCGGAGAGATACAGAGGGTTGAGCGAGTTGTATCCCGAGGAACATTATGAAAGTGTAAATGTTGATGGAACGATATGTCGGTCAAAATTTGCCGAGGGTGAATCTGATTATGCTACCCGCCGTCTAACCCCGCTTGAATGCTGTAGGCTTATGGGATATCCTGACGATTGGTGTGAAGGGCTTGGCATAGAGTTTTCAAACCACCCTGAAGCATTACTTAAACAACAGAAAATTTTGGAAGCGTGGGCGAAAATATTTGAAACTCACCGAAAAATCGTTAACCCCGACCACAAGCCGAAGACGTTAAAAGCTATCCAGTCGTGGTTAAAAGACCCGAGGGGAGATACGGCGGAATTTTCGATGTGGGGCAACTCAATCGTCATTCCATGTGCTTTAACCGTACTCGGTGGAATCGTTGAAACTGTGAAAGGAGAAAAGGGTTATGACACTTTTTAGACACTCATACAGCACGGATTGCAATGATTTGGTAATTTGTGAAGTTTCTGCTGAAGAAACGCAAACACGGTTCAAAGTGGCGTTAGGGGAGGAAATCGGCAGTATAACAAATCGGATTGTTAAGAAAGACAAATTAGATGTTTTACAGCAACGCTTTTCCGATTACTACGTTATGTATTCGCTGACTAATGAGAGGGAAGAGTTTAAAGAAATGGTATTGAATGCTCTGGAGAAAGAGCTTCTCCGTGCTAAAAATAGCGTTGTTAAAGCAGAGGAACATATCGTGAAATTCAAAGAAACAGCGAAAGAGGTATAACATGAAAATTCAAACAAAAGCCACAATTAGAGGCTTCGACGTTGAGGTCGATGTTCGTGATGTTTTAGGAAAGATAATTGAGAAACACACCAGCAGTTCTCGACATTCTGATGTCTCAATCCGAACAGAAAAAGGGATTCGTGGGGTGTATCGTTCAGAAGATATTTCATACCACGGCTCTCCAAGTTGGCGACATACGTTAATTACTGACACTCCCGAAGGCATCGCTCTATTCGAGAAGAAAGAGCGAGCGGTAGAACTGGCTAAAGAGCTGTCAACGCTGTTACAGGAGATTGGCGATGAATAAATACAACGAATACCGCCCTGACGATGTTCAAGTGGTGGTGACTAACATTCCTTCGTACTGCGGAGGCTGCCCTTTTTACGATTTTCGAGAAGAGTCGTGCTTCTATCTCGGCAATATACTTATGCCGTACATGACTAATATGATAAGAGAGGGCGAAAACGCTTCTCCCGACGGTATGTACATCCATGAAGATTGTCCGTTGGTGACATATGAAACCATGTTTCGGTCGATGTTCCCGACAAAAGAATCAATTGAATCGGGTGGAATAGAAACTAACATAACTCCATTTGGATTTACTACGGCGAGGATTGTCCCTGCAGGGTCAGCCTCTGGCGATTGTGGGAGGTCAAGACACGGATGATTACGAAACACATGGAAATAGCTATATTTCAACATCTTCACAAACTCGGTGTTTATCTCTGTTTTGAGGTTGGAATGCCTTACTTCTCTGAACATTCACAACAGTGGTTGCTTACAGGCGGTAGGTGCGACGAGCGGGTTGATTTACTGCAATACGATTCCAAAGGAGTATGGCGGTTTTACGAGTTAAAACTGACGAAAAAGGATTTTTACAGCAAGCACAAACATACATTCTACGGTCATTACAATTACTTTGTTATGCCTATTGGACTCTATGAAAAGGTAGAGAAAGATATTCCTTCTCACGTCGGGGTCTTCGGTGTTGGCTCTGACAACGCTAATAAGCTGTACGTCGTGAGTTTGAAGAAAGCGAAGAAACAATCGCTCGGGATTGACGAGGAAGCCTTGAAGTTTAAATTCATGCAAGCGTTGGCTCGGGAAGTAAGCAAGCATATTTTCAGTGAGGGTTGTGTTATAGAGCGGAAAGAAGAACAGGAGGTTTTGAATGCCGCAAATACCTAAATATGTGTTACAGGCAATTGAGACAAGGCGGAAAGCAGCGTATATGTTTCTTTCTGCCGATAACGTCATAAACAAATATTGCGACCGAGAGGGAATTCTTAACGAAGTAAACTACATCCTGACTGCGGCAGAAACTTTATGCGAACCTGACGCAGGGGCGGAAGGGTGTATTGAGCAAATTAACGCAGCGTTGCAGAAGAAAGCAGGTAAAGCATGAACAAACAACTATCTCTTAGTCGAGTTGGTGAAGTATTAAGCGTTGTTGTGTCAGATGCGTTTCGGTTGCCTAAGTGTTGCCAAAAGTGTCCTATGATTCGAGAAAGAGTAGGGTTGTCAGGACGATATTTTTATTGCGAACTTGGGTCGTTTAACAGCATATACTTAGTAGCATTTAACTCTCTTAAACTTAACAAACTTAGACACGCTGACTGTAAGATTGACAAAGAATTAAGGTTAGCCAATGCCTCAGAAGCACAGAGTGAGACAGCGTTGGCGGATTTATTGGAGGGGTGATATTAGAACAAACGAGGAAACGATGAAAATGTTTCAGGATATCATAGAAGCGTCCAGAAAAATACCGAAAGTCATCCCTCTCGTTGTTACAGCCAGTTCAAGAACCGTGAGCAAAATTCCCGAACTTCCAAAGAAAGACAACCCCGCTGACCCCTGTTTGTTAACAAATTTTGGCGGTGCTGAGGTGATAATTGATAACGATTTAGCCGACGGCAACTTTGTTGATATTCCCCGCTACGTCGCTAATAAGGGACGCTCGGAGTTTTACACAGAACTCAACGAAAACCAAGACCTGTGTTTAGTTAACGCATATAAATATGAAATGGAGAATCCGAAATGAAAGCAAGAATTATACCAACCCCTACATCATTAACTTATGAGAATTGGAAAAAGTGTTATCGCAAATTTGTACGGTTAATCCAAGCTCACAAACTCTCTAACGAACCCCGAGTAACCGTGATAGAGGTTCACCAACACGAAGACCAAGAAACAAGAGAGAAAGGTTTTCTCTTCCGCTGCTCATACAAACCTGACATCACCGATTTGAAAGCGAAGTTTCTGATTTTCACAGTTGCTCTACCGCTACTCGGTATGGATGAAGAGAATTGCCAGAATATTTTCGGTCAAGAAATGTTGTCTCAACTTCCTAAACTTGACGAAGAGTACACGAGAGTTGTTATCAATGCTGGCAATCCTGCTGAAATCCCTGAAGAAGTTTCAGGCGGTGTTGCAGAAGGAGGGGAAATCAATGGTTAACCCCAAAGACCTTGATTGGACACAAACCACGACAATTCCCCACGCTTTTGGTACGATTGTTTTAGGGAAATTGGAAGATGCGGTTAGCCAAAATTTCCGTTTCCCTAAATTAGATTTACAGGTTATCTCTGGTTATGGAAACGGTGATTATTGGGTAGCTTGGTCTGACAAACCTATGATAACTATGATAAAAGTATTTGTGATGTTTGCCAAAACTCACGATATTTCTACAAGCTCTCAAGTCTACCGAGCAATAATCAACCCTAATAAAGACGTGTACTACACAAACGCTACTCACGGCGAGAACTTTGAGTCTTGGTGTAAAGCTATTTCCGACAGTGTCACCAAATCGCTGCGAGAGCTATTATAAGGAGAAATGATGCGATTTATTGGATTAATAACAACCGTTGCTTTACTGCTTATGATTATGACAATAAAAACGGTTCAACCCGCTAAAACTTGCTGTCCGTGCGGTGCAACAGGAAATTCTTCGATTGTCTATAACCCCATGTTGCCACCTGATAAGAAGAAAAAGCGGTCGTGTGGCTGTAAGTGCCATAAGTGATAATCATGCTGAAACGAAAATCAAATGAATATCGAGAGTTCTTTCGCAGCAAGGATTTTCCTCAAGTTATGGGAATTGTTCAAACTCAGAACACTATTCAAAGATTGGAATGCGAAGACCCGAAAAACAGACGTTTAATCGTCTTGAGAGCGAAGTTGGACGGTATGTACAAAATTGCCAAGTATAGAAATTATAACTGTAATTATTGGCAACGAATCCTTGTAGAAGGGCTTGTCGCTGAATTAGAGAAGGAGGAAAACAATGAACATTGATTTTTGTAAAGGATGCAGCAATCTGAGAGGGCAGACTTGTGTTCCGCTCAATCGGAAAGTGTACAACGCTGCGGGAGAATGTGTTGCTTCAAAATGCACGATTAAGAACATAGTTCTTGAACCGAGAAAACCTAAATCACCGTTGGAGGATTGAGATGGAAATTGTAGATTTCAAAGAAACGATTACGGATTTTCTGAATGAGGATTCAAACAAAGATACCCTCTTCACCAAAAACACGGTAATATTGTGCGAAACCGTCAAGCTTCGGGAAGAAGCGGTTAAGCAGTTTTTCAAGCTTGTTGAGGACAGAGCTAAGACCGATGGTAAAAATATTAATCCTGAGTTAATGTATCACGTGGATTTGGACGACAGACCGACCACGGTTTTACGTTTTCGTGGTCGGCGATTTGTTTTCACGGTGGAGCCGACTGCGATTTTGTCGATAACTTCGTATGAAGATTTATGGTTTGTAGGTATTTGGGGTGAACCGCCTGACTACGACCAAGAGGAATTATGGAGGCTTACAGATTTCCAGAAAAACGATGCACGTCTCAAACCACCGTTTAAAGATGACAGTGCTTTTCAGATTTATCGAGATGTTATTTACGAGCGTTACAATGGTTACGCAGGGTACGGACAAGCGGAAAGCATCGCTGACCTTACCCAGTTTCTCACAGATGTCTGCAATCAGAAAAGTGGTTAATGAAATGACTTGTCAACCGCATTTCCTTGTTTGATGAAGGAAAGGAGAACTGCTATGATTGTATTCGGTACTACTCCAAGAATTGAATTCGGTACGACCTCGAAAGTCGAACACGCCCCCGCTCACGTTCGTATTGAGAGTAACAGAGCCGTTGTCGAATTTCCTTCGACCAACAGAATACAGTGCGGACTCGGCGGCAATTGCAATCGCTGCAAACTCCGTAAACATTGTATAAATCACAGATAAGGAGAATAACAATGAGATTTTCTAATTACAGAGAAAGCAACACAACAGTCGAAGAAATTTTTGGGGGTGAGTTAGTATGACCTTACCGAAGGGATTATTTAACCATATTTGCGAAGAACTTGAGCAGAATGATGTCGATTTCACTGTTCATGAAGATTACTCAGGCAGAGGAATGTACGGAGACATCTGTGTCGGGTTTAGCAGCGAAAACGTCATGGCTGTTGTTTTCCGCCTCGGTATGGTTATCGCAGAACTAACCAATAACGACAATCCGAATGAGGATTGGACAGATTGGCTTGAGGACAACAAATACAGTCTATGCGACCTGTTCACCAGAGGAATAACCGATTCCCTCGGATTGAAGACAATCGTGTATTTCAAAGGTTTGCAGGTTGAAAACTCACAAGAAGACGACAGTGGCGGAGAAGAGGACGACGAATGAGATTTGAGCGTATTTGGTGTATGCCGAATAAACAGACATTTTCAATAAAGCCAATTCGTGAATTGCTTGAAGAAGAGTTACCAAGTCAGGAAATCCGTTTCTGCGGGGAAGACGATGAAGACCTACTCCGCAGATATGGGTATGACTGCAAACCGCAGTGGATTGACCCATTTGTAAACCACTGCGGACACCAGTACGCAAACGTAACAAACGACCTTAACCCTGAGTTCAAGGCTGATTTTCATCTCGATGCGTTGGAGTTTCTCAAAACATTCCGTGATGAGAGTGTTGACGGCGTACTTTTTGACCCGCCTTACTCCCCTCGGCAAGTTAGCGAGTGCTACAAAGGTGTCGGAATTAAAGTCACTTCGGAAACAACTCAGTCGAGTTTCTACACAAAATTGAAGAAAGAGATTGCGAGAATCGTTAAGCCTAATGGCAAGGTAATATGTTTTGGCTGGAACTCGGGCGGTGTCGGTAAGAAACTCGGGTTCGAGTTGGTGCGAATTCTGCTTGTACCGCACGGCTCGGTACACAACGATACTATTGTAACAGTGGAGGTTAAAAATGGGTAATAAAAACTTGATTAAACAATTAACAGGGCTTGACATGATAAATTGTGTTAAGTGCGGTTTTAAAACACCTGATTCCGAAGACCACTTATGTATGAGGTGTCGGGTTGTCGAAAATATCAACGCAGGTCAAGGTGTTGATTTAGAGCGAGATTGTCATGTCAAAACACCAAGTGCGGAGGATGAGGAATGAACGAACCCACTTATATCGGACACGGACTTTACGCATTAGTTGCAAATGGTTCGGTTAAACTGACGGCAGGTAAATCAGATGAAAATCGAATGTATCTGTTCCCCGACAGTTTATCTAAGTTAATCCAAATAGCTGAGTCAGCGGGATTGTATGTAATTAAACCGGAAAACCGCACTGAAAAAGCAGAAAATGAAGACGAAGAGTACGACCCACCAGGGAAAGACGCTCAGAAATGTCTTGATTGTGGTGCTACGGTGTTCCGTGGAGAGTGTATGCGGGATGACTGCTACAATTGCGGCAATAAATTCGATAAAGGTGAGCCTTGCCCCCATTGCGGTACAACTGTGTTTTATGGAAAAAGAACGAATGAGTACAGACACTGCCCCGATTGCGGAAAAGAATTTGGGGACTTCAACCCCGACTACCAAACCGCTCGTTTATGGTCTGATAAAGAGTCTGGTGATAAGGAGGTTAAAGCGTGAAAGATAGTATTTTTAACATAGATTGCAACGAATACATGAAATCAATGCTGGATAAAAGCGTTGATATGATACTTACCGATATTCCATACGGCTTGGAGCTAACTCAAGGTGCGATAGACCGTATGAAAGCTCCTGGTTGTATGCGTCAGCAAGACAAAACAAAAGCAAACGATGTAAGCGTTTTAGACCTTGATGTGTTCCTTGACTCCATTGCTCGCATCTCCAACGGCGGTATCTATATCTTCTGTGGATTGTCGCAGATTACCAAAGTCTATATGTACTTCCATTACCATCCTGATTTCATGGTTCGGCAATGTGCATGGAGAAAAACTAACCCTTCCACTATGAACGGTCAGCATATGTGGCTGTCGTCAATGGAGAACTGCGTATTTGCCAAACGGAGATGTACAAAGTTTCATGCAAAATGCAAGTCTTCGGTATGGGATTTTCCCGCAGGGCGAAGTAAAATACACCCGACAGAGAAACCGTTAAAACTGTTTAAGTATCTCGTAGAATCAAGTACCGACGCAGGAGATTTGGTTTTTGACCCATGTATGGGTTCGGGGACGGCGGGAGTTGCCGCCTATGAACTGGGTCGAAGGTTCTTAGGTTGCGAAATTGACAAGGAATATTTTGAAGTTGCCAAAAACCGAGTAGAGACGGCGGGGTTAAGTTGGGAATTAGAGCATAGGCAGATGAAACTTGAGACTTGACAAATACCGTCATACCTGTTATACTATGCCGTGAAGTATTTGTATGGTAGGTGAATTTGTATGAGTGATTTGAAAAGAGCGGTCGGTAATCGCATAACAGAGTTATGCAAAGAACATAATATTTCGATAACTACATTATCAATTAAATCGGGTATCACTTCGTCAATGATACGTAACATACACGACCCGACAAAGAAAACAGTAGGCTTAAAGACGGTAAAAATCATCTGCGACGGCTTCGGCATAACCTTAGGAGAATTTTTCTCCACACCTGAGTTTGATAAGTTAGAACAAGAAATAGAATAACCTCATTAAACCTCTTGACAATCGCCCTTGGTAAAGTTTTCTTTATCAAGGGCGTTACTGCGTCCAGAAAGAGGGTATATTATTAATGAGTGTTACGAAAAATCTCCCTGTCACAGGAAAAACGTATAAATACACGGTAAATGATTTAACCGTTGTTTCCGATGTCAAGGTTAAAGACGCAAATGAAACAAGGAGAGGGCGGGTACAATCACCGTTACTCGAATACTTCACTCAGACCATGGAAGGATTTCTATGTTATGCAGTTGCTGATGAAACAGGTTTCTACGGCGGATATACCACTAAACCGAGTAAAGATGGTGCGGTCGCAGGAGGCAATTCTCATTTAGCGATTGACTTCGGTGTACCTGCGGGAAATCGATGGTTTGGACAGAAAATGCCGAAGCTGTTCTCGCCTGTCAACGGCAAAGTAACGGCTCGCTTTGACCAAATAGCAAAGTCTGATACAAATCGTACCAACGTAAATACGCTTGGTAATTACGTTGTTGTTACCGATAGCGATGGACACCAGCACAGTTTCGAACATCTCGAACCTATGGACATACCTGCTGTCGGAGCGACGGTGACGGCGGGGAAAACTCTTCTCGGATATATGGGTTCAACAGGCGATTCCACAGGCTGTCATTGCCATTATTCAATAACGGTTAATGGTGCAAGAGTTAACCCTTACACCTACTGGAAAGCTCCCAGTGACTCAAACGGCGGAAACTCCACAGGCGGTTCAACTACACCGACTACCAACGGTGGAACAATCGTTGTTCAGTCTTATGTCACGGTTAAGAGCGGTGCGGTTTGGGGAGGTCTCGCTGCTAATCGTGGGAAAGCGATTACAAATAAAGATGTGTTTGCCCCCTCGCAGCACAGAGTACGAGACATAAAAACACATAACGGTGTTCAGGAAGCACTTTTGGGAGCTATCCCCGAAGGTCCCGGTATTAGCTCATGGATAGCTTTGTCATCATTAGACTGGGTAGGTGGTGCTGGTGCTAACCCTGCACCAACCCCTATAACCCCTATACCCACTCCCAGCCTTATGCGTGTTCAAATCGGAGCATTTAGCAAGAAGGAAAACGCTGAAAAATGTCGGGAAGAAGCGGTTGCAAAAGGGTTTAAGGACGCTTTCATCACCGACAACGGTGACGGTTTGTTTCGTGTGCAAATTGGTGCTTACTCTGTTCAAGCGAATGCTGAAAACGCTGTTAAGACGGCGGCAAAAGCGGGTTATAATGACGCTTATATTGTTGGAGTTGTTCCCACTTCTCCGACAACCCCTGTTGCTCCTGTTACACCTAACCCTGCTCCTGTAGTAGTTACTCCGAGCGGAAAAACAGTTGGTATAGCAATCGGTCACGGTGGTGCGGACGGAGGTGCTGTAAGTGGTGCTTTTGTCGAGAAAAACATGAATTTGACCGTAGGTCTTCGTCTGCGTGACAGGCTTCATGCTCACGGAATTGCAACAATTCTCAACAGAACAACAGATGCTGCAGGGCGGGAAGCCGCTTTTGCCGCAGAAATCGTTGGTAAAGTCGATATCGCTGTTGCAGTTCACTTCAACGCTTTTGCAGACCCGAGTGCAAATGGTTTTGAAGTCGGTCAGAATCGCAACTCGAATATTACTGCCAGCACAAAACTCTGTCAATTGATACTGAAATATGTGCTTGAAGATGTAAAAGGAATTCGTAATCGTGGTGTAAAAACCTACAACTTCGCTATGACAAACCAAACTTACCCTGCGGCATACTGCGAAGGCGGATTTATCACTTCCCCGACAGACCAGAAGTTTTACGATACAACCGCTAAACTCCACGCTTTAGCAGAGGCATATTGTAAAGCAATCTGCGAAAACTTCGGGATTGCATATAAGAAAGCATAAATACAGAAAATCGCCGTTCCTTCGGGGACGGCGAAACTATACGCATTTCTCTTGTGAAAGGCGGTGATGGTATGATTTACAAAGAAATTAAGACTAAGAAAGCTCGTAAACAATATATCCTCGACCTACTCTTGACCGATGACCGAGCGTTGTGGAAAGGTCTATACACAATCTATCAGTATCAAACCGAGGAAGAGAAGGACTGTGAGGACACTGTTTATGACAATGGAGTTGGGTTCAACGCTCTTGACGCTCGATTCTTGAGTTCTCTGGCAGAGCAGTATGAGCAGAATGACAAGCGAATTGGTACGATTGGACAGACTACAGCCCTTCGTAAGAGACTTACGAAATATGCGAACCAACTAAGGATTGTCGCCGATTATAAACAAGGAATTGCATAGAACATCACCCGACCGCTTTTATTGACGGTCGGGTTTTATTTTCATTATTTAGTTTTTAGTGTATAATGGTGTGTATTAACAAAATTTGTTGAAATACATGGAAAGAAGTTGTAAAAATGACAAAAATATAAAGCGACTATCCCCATTGGTTAGAGAATGGCTGTGCTACATAGCAAAATATCCATAATATCCCCTTTTATCGAGTTTTCGAAGGAAGGGGGTGAATAATTGCGTTTCAAATGGAAAAGTGTTTCAGCACAAGATGTGGAAAGGTTGACAAAAGAACATCAACTCAAGCCGTTTGAAGTACAGATTTTGGATTTAAGACGTAAGGGTATGTTAGTCGAGTTTGTAGCTCAAGAAATAGGTTACTCTGTACGGCAGACAATAAACCATTCCAACAGAATCGCAGAAATAATATCAAGCACTGCAGATTGTGATTCAATCGTTAGAGACACACAAAAAGATTGCACTTTATAATGTTTGTTACGTGCTATAATAGTTCTACAATTGAATATCCGAACAGCGAGAAATAATTCTCCAACGACCCGATAACTACGCCGTGATTGCCTATGGCACAGCGAGTATATACACCGTTGATTCGGTTGAGCTACTGCGGAACCGTAAGGGAAAAAGGGCGGTAGCTTTGTGTGCGAGTTGCGATAAGCGGGTGCGTCAAACGGAAAGGTAGCTGTTTTAGGAAACGTAGATATTTAAAGCGAGATTGCAAAATCTCGCTTTTACATACAAAAGTGCAAGGAGGATGAAATGAATACATTTACAACTGAGGTTCAAGAACCTCAAGACGGCAATACAACCATGATAATTGAGTGTAAATTTAGCGGTGAGGTTTCAGTGGAAGAAGCTTTTACGCATTTGATATTGAGTCGAGTTCAGTCTGTAAACGCTCGGTGTTCAAAGCTGACGTTTGAGATTTATTAATAAACACTGCAAGGAGGTTTTGCCGTGGCAAGAATGAAGCCCAAACAAGTTCCCGAAGGTGCAACCTACCTCGACCTGTGGGAATCGAAGTACAAACCGCTTATACTCTCTTATTATGAAGTGCCTATCGAAATTGTAGCCGAGGTCTTGGGTATCTCAGTGACAAAAGTCCAAGAGCAGTTACGTAGCGGGTGTTATAATTACGGTGTTGCCCGAAAATGCAGAGGCGACACATACCGCTATGAGTTCATGCCTCTTCGATTTATCGCTTATATTGAAGGAAGGGGTGGTTAGCATTTCCTAAGCATAACGATAAATAAGGAGAAAATATGGCGAGAGAGAAGAGAGGTAGCGGAAGTTTTCGCAAACTGCCGAATGGCACATTTGAGTACACGCTCAATACCGAAAGTGGTTTTGACGAATTCGGAAAACGACAGCGTAAGAGTTTTTACGGCAAAACCGAGGCAGAATGCCGCAAGAAATATAAGGAGTGGGTGAAGGATGGTGAAAAAACAACAAGTGCGTCACAGGAAAATACGTTAGCCGAATGGCTGGAACTATGGCTGACGGTTTATAAGAAGAATAACGTGTCGGAGGGGACCTACGAGGATTACGTCGGGTTAGCTAAACACGTCATGAAACATCGAATCGGAGGTTTGAAGTTATCTCAGGTCAAGCCGATTCACATTACCGAGTTCCTCGGGAGCAAAGCCGATTACAGCTACTCATTCCATAAACGTATGCGGTTTGTACTTACGAGTTCCTTTGAATGTGCGATTGACAACGACCTCTGTGACAGAAACCCTGCCAAGCGAGCAATGACGGTAAAGAAAGTAGAACCTCAGAGAGAAGCTTTTGCCGAGAGCGACGTCCGAAGAATTATTGAGTTTGCCAAAACGGACGAGCTTTTCGGTATACCGATTTATATTATGTTTCACACAGGGATTCGCTCGGGCGAGATGAGAGCGTTAACCACGAAGCAAATTGACTTTAATAAGGGTGTTATCACGATTGACAGGTCTGTAAAGCGTAACGGCGAGTTGGGTTTGCCTAAAAACAATAAGACCCGCTATATCCCGATAAAACCTGAGATAGCGGAATATCTGTCTGAGAAGCTTGACAAAAACGCTTGCTACGTGCTTGGTGACAACTACCACGTCTCAAAATCGGGGTTTGAGAGCAGGTATAAATGTTTCTTTGACCGATTTAACAAGAGCTTGACAGAGAGCGGGGAAGAGCCGATTGACCCCAAATCCCCTCATGCTATAAGACACACAACAGCGACTTTATGGCAAAAGAACGGTATGCCGATTTCGATGGTTGCGGCATTGCTGGGGCATCACTCCACGAGCGTTACCGACAAATACACCCATATCGGCGACGTTGACACCCTGTCTCAAGCAGTGAGTGATTATGGAGTAGAGTAAACTCGGTGTAGCAAGGATGTTTGCTCTATGGGTTGTTGGGGGATTAGGAGTAATGCAGCACCACTCCTGTCAACCCTCCTGTAAAACAAAAGCATTGACAGAAAAGTCTATAAAAAGCCAAAGGAGATAAACCAATGATTAAATTAATTAGTTCGGCGAAACAGGAGAAACAATCGGCGTGGAAAAATGTAGCGTGGAACAGCGATTATTTCGAGGAAGATGAGGTAGCGATGCTGGAATCGATGTTAGGAGACGATTTTGATTTCGAGTATGTTTCAAACGAAGATGACGGAAGAGACTACGAACTTGTGCAAGCTGCTGCGACAATTAACAGCAAATTTAGCGACCACCCTGCTGCAAAGGAATATATGGGTGAGTCGGGAGCCGATATCTATGAAGGTACACTTGAGGGTCAGCCGATTGTAATTAAGGCATCCATGGGGCATTTCACAATGTTTCGAGTTCAGTACTAAATCATTTGACAAGAGTAAACAGCATTTATTTTTAGAAGGGTCAGTAAACTCGAAATATAAAACTCCGTCTGGTTAGAGACAGAGTTTTATTGTTAGCTAACGTTCGAGCGTAGTATGTGCTTTGACATAGCACGTATGTACACATCATAAGGGTGTATAGGGATTACAAACTGACAGTACACAAATTACACCGTGTACGTGGTATATTCACCAAAACGCAGTTTGCGAAAAAGGTTGTTGCTAACTGGGCTGAGTACGGTTGACCATTTTCGTTGCCAATCCCTGCAACCCGACATTACCAAAGTTTGGACGGCAATCACCGCCTTTCGTCGGGAATTCACCGAGTGAGTTGCACCTCGCTCGGTGAAATTATTATAGCATAGATTTATACACAAGATATGGGTTTGTAAACTCAAATTAAACAAATCCTGCTTGTTTATCGACAACAAACAGGATTTGGTTGTTAGTACAAGAGCCGACAGGTTTCGGCAAAATCGGGAATAACATTCAAGTTGCTTTGGGCAGTGACTTCCGAGGGTGACAGGTTTCACCAATTCGGCACACAATTAGCTACTGTGTGGAATGCGGTGTGTAGTGCCTACTAACTGAGCATTAACGAGGTCGCCTACACATCGTTACCTATTCCCTGCAACCGTCCCTTCATGAGGGCTTTAGAACACTCTTCATAATGAATAGCGTCTTTCATGGGGCAACCCTCCTTTCGGGAGAATACTATGGTTAATGGTTATACAGAGGAAACCTTTCCTCTGTATAACCATTATAACACGTTTTAGATTGTCTGTCAACCACGATATGTTGTGACAATAAAAACCGCCGTAACTATTTATAGGGTTGTGGTGAAAGCATTTATTTAAAATAAGAATATAAAAAACCGCCCGTCGGGAGATGACGGGCGGGGGTGGTATTCAGACATTCGAACATCGGCAAATTCTGCGGTGAAGAGATTTAGACTCATATTGAGAACGAGCGGATGTTAACATGGTGTCCTTGATAAGCAGAGAGTTGAGTTATCCTATGGGTTTCTCCAAACTCTCTGTTTTCATTATACTCATTATAACAGACAATTCACGTGCGGTCAAGCGAAAATTCTACCAAACTTTCACAATATGTCGTGAAAGTTTTTAGTGGTTCCGTATAAGCGATTCACAACGCTTTCGATAGTTTTGTGGTGAAAGCATTTATTTAAGAATAAACACATGAAAGTGAGGTAAAGCAAAATGAGTTTTGTTTTACAAGATATAGTGGAAGATACGGAAGGTGTCATACTTCCGATTAGGTACGACGAAGAACAGGGGTTGTGGGTACCGTGTCCTCGATTGTCATGGACGCATAAAACGCACTTCGCTTGTTATTGGTACGGCGTAGATGGTTTGCTCAAAATGATAATCCCGCATAAATGGTATCGGATAAATAACCCCCACTGCCCGAATTATGTACCCGACCCCTTTAAACCTGTCACGGTGTACCCGATTTACGACCCTGACGGCGTAATCACGGAGGATGCTCTGCAAAATATGCGAACTCAAATAAGCAATGAGCTTGAGAGATACGGCGAAGAAAAGGGACAACGTAAAGACTTGACACAAAGATTACTACTCGGTGAAACAATCCTTGCCGATGTACCTGACGAACTTAAAATCTCGGCGGAATCGGTGCAAGGAGAGCCGTTAGCGATTTTCGCTGTTCTCGGCAGCCACAGTCACGGTCATGGACATATTGGGAGCGAGGACGACAAAACAGTTGAAATCTCGGGTAAAGGTATTGCTGGTCGTACTACCGTACCTGTTACAAACAGACCACGAATTTACGCTATGTACTCGAAATGTCACCATACAGAGACGATAACGATAATTTGAAAGGAGGGCTTTACGTTATGAGAATAGAAATATCTTTTAAAGAAGCAGACAAAAAGAAAGCCGTACAAATACTTGAAATTCTTCAAGGCACACAGGTATGTATGGCACTTCGTATACTTGAGTCGTGTTCGCAAGACATACTGAGACAAACGGCAGTAAATTTCAAACCAACGATTGAGAACGTCGCAGACTCTTTTCAAGTTTTCCCAAAAATTTAGATTCACGGATTGCTTCCACATGGTTTAAGTAGCTTTCAAGCGTTGCGTCGTAGTTTGGTTTATTGTTTTCATCCCAAAAGACTCCCAAGCACTTTATTGCGATGTCGTGTATAATTTGTTCTTTGTTCATAATATAACATATTCCTTTCCGTATTTATATGCGAATTATACCACATTTTCATAAGTTTGTCAAGCTTTTGGTCTGGCACTCTTTTATAAAGTTCGTAGAAAGGCGGTGAATAACATGATGACAGAGTGGAAGTTGAGTCCATGCAAACTGTACGTCTACAAGAAAAACACACGTTGCCCCGACATTAATGACGGAAGATGTCACGGCAGTTGCGATGTGGGTCATCGGGGAGAGGACTGTCTTTACGAAACGTCAGATGACTATGCTTTTGTAATAAAAACAATGATTAATCTTGGCAATAGTAACGACGATATTCGAGAGTATGTAATGAAATTACGTCGAAAGAGCTACTTGCGTGGGGTTAACAAGAGAAAAGCGATTAAGGCGATAAAGAAGTAAATAAGCTTTCATTTGACAAACCCCTCCGTAAATGATATCATGATTATACCGCACCGCCTCAAAATTGTCAATCCTTGCGGTCTGGCACTTTTCAAATTTTTAGGCGGAGCTGTGGCGGAGCTGACGAAAACCGAAGAAATTTCACGAAAATAAAAAATCCGCAAACCCGCTTGTAGAACAGGTTTGCGGAGCTTGGGCTATTAGGATTTGAACCTAAGAATGCCAGAGTCAAAGTCTGGTGCCTTACCGCTTGGCGATAGCCCATTAATCATATTGTTAAAAATTATAGCATATTTTTTTTAGAAATGCAACACTTTTTAATAAAATTTTTTTAAAATTACAAAATCTTTTGCAAAACATCACGGAAATTTAGTTTTAACGCAAAATACGTTTAGGGTCAATCATACAATCAAGTATAAGATGAGAAAAAGCGGATTTAGAATTAGTAGCATTTTTATAATCCTGTAAATGATATAGTATCATTGGTCGATTGAAAATCAACTTCATTGGCATCTTGATGTCACTTTCGGCGAGGATAATTCGAGAAAACGCAAAGATAATTCGCCGCTTAATTGGAATGTGATGAGAAAAACTGCTTTGCCTATTTTGCGTAACGCCTGTGTTGGTAAAAAACAGAGTATTAAGCGCAAAATGTTCATGGCGGCTCTTGATGTTTCGGTGCTTGAAAAAATCCTTTTTCAAAAGTAAGTGCTTTTGCCGTGGCAAAAAAAGTGATTTATACTTGACAAATGTAAACGATAGTGGTATAATATACAGTGAACTAATGCTAAATGATGTATTAGAATGAAAATTATCTTATTCTATGTAGGAGAATTCAAAAAATGAAAAAGAGGATATTATCGGGAATTATCGCATTCACTATCATTATCGGCATATTCCCCGCTGCGATTATTACAGCGAATGAGGGCGATAGTTTCGCCAATGCAATTGACTTAACCGAACATTTTGACAAAACAATGACAGGAAACTTATCTGTTAATCAAAATGTGTATTACGTATTTACCGCACCGGTTACAGGTCGTTATCAAATCATAACAAACGGCATTAGTATGCCTGTTCGGTTCACCCTGTATAACGCTAATCAATCACAAATTGACTATTACACCAATGAATATTTCGCTGAACTGACAGCAGGGACAACATACTATCTCAGGATAAACGCAGTTTCTTCTTCACAAACGGGTAATTACGCTTTTAAAATTGAAACACCGCAATTAGGCGAAGACGGAAAAGGCGGTTCGTTCGCAACAGCGAT